>LULE01000538.1_pt1 | contig 20408 bp, 26 predicted proteins | sample 728231 | NCBI WGS metagenome assembly LULE01 (sample SAMN03860297, study PRJNA289734) | marine metagenome | biome: seawater column; feature: ocean; material: water; isolation source: Red Sea water column Station 192 - depth 10m | place: Saudi Arabia: Red Sea | collected 2011-10-15 | depth 10 m | reverse complement strand
CAATACTAAAACCCAAGATGGAGCTATTTCGGCATATCTATTAGAACAGGGTATTATTCCACCTTCTAAGGATAAAAATAATATAGAGAAAAAGGGGTATGCTGGTGGGTTTTTATTTTGTCCTAAGGCTGGCATTTACAACTATATGTTTGATGAGGATTTAACTTCACTGTATCCTTCTATTATTATGACTATTAATATAGGTAAAGAAACCCTAGTGGGTAGAATAGTTGATGCTGATGACAGGAATAATCGTTTAGGGTTAAATGATCTAATGAATAAAGACCCAGATGAAGAAATAATAATTGAAAATGCTAAACGGCAACGTACCCAGATAAAGGTAAGTGGACTAATAAACCTAATTAAGGACATGAATATGTCTGTATCTGCTAATGGTGTATTTTTTAGAACTGATAAACAATCTGTTTTGTCTACTATACTTAATAAATGGTTTGAGGAAAGGGTTGAGTATAAAACAGAAATGAAAAAAGCATATAAATCGGGTAATAATGGATTAGGTGCATCATTTCATATGAAACAATATACTATGAAAATCCTACTTAACTCCTTATATGGAGCAACAGCATTACCTAGTTTTAGATATGGTTCTGTTATATTATCAGAGGCCATTACTCTAAATAGGATTAAACAATTTAAAACTATTCTTAAATATGGGGGTGAGTTTATTTTAGAAGAGGAAAAGCAGCATTTTATTGTGAGAACAGATGGTCCTTTATTAAATTCACGAGGAGAAAAAGATGGTGGGATATTTAAAGGTCCATCTATAGAAGATAGATTTTAATGAAGCATTTAGAAGATACACCTTGGTATATTTGTGATAAAGGGGACACTAACTATTGTGCCTACATGGATACAGATTCAGTGTATATTCATGCGGAACCCATATTAAAAAATCTATATCCTAATTTTCAACAAATGACTAGTGAGGAAAAGGATTCCGCACTTGAAAAATTAGCCCTAGAATATCAGGACATTATTACTGATTCATATGATACTCTAGCTAGTGAATGTTTTAATGTTAGTAATCATCGTTTGGAAATGAAAACAGAATGTGTTATACGTTCTGCGTATTTTAGAGCTACACGTAGGTATGCTCAATGGATTACAAAACAAGAAGGTATAGCTAAAGAATCACTAGACGTAAAGGGATTAGAATTTAAAAAAGCTAATTTCCCTCCTATTTTAGGTAAATTTTTTAAAAATATTTTAGTTGATGTATTAAAAGGTACAGAGCAAGAAGAAATAATTACTAGGGTTAAGAAATTTAAATCACAAATACTAGATGGTACAATTCCTCTTACTGAATTAGGTAATCCCCAATCAGTAAAAAAACTAAATAAATATGTTAGTAGAAAACCACGCGCGGGTGAAATGTTCTCTACTTTAGAAAAGGGTGCTACTGCAGCTATTAAAGCTACTGTTGCCTATAATGATTTACTTAGATTTTGGAAACTTAATACAAAGTATCCCTACATTACACAAGGTAGTAAAATCAAATGGATTTATTTAAAACCTAACCCATACCAAATAGAATCATTAGCTTTCATGCCTGGTGCGGATATCCCACCTAAAATAAATGAATTCATAGAAAAATATGCTGATAGAAAAAAGATTTTTGATAGTATTCTTTTAAATAAATTAGAAGGGTTTTTTGATGATCTAGGATGGGTTTTTAATTTAAATCCCTACCAACAACAATTCTTTAATTTTTAGTTATGATTAAAAAAGTAGATTTACAAGGTTTTATAAATAAATATTATCTAAAAATGAATGAGCAAGTAGTGTGGTCTTTCAAAGATAATATTTTATCTGTTGATTTTACTACCCCCAGTAAAGATGTTATAGGGAATGTTAGATGTGAAGATATAGGATTTGAAGATATAGATTTACCTATCTTTAATACCAAAAAAGTCCAATCATTAGTTGATTTATGCGAAGGTGAAATACTAATGGAAGTAGAAAAAACCAATAAAATTCCTACTAAATTAAAAATATCGGATGAGAAATTTAATACTGTATATGCATTAGCAGATGCATTGCTTATCCCTAGAGTAGGTTCTGTAAACGAACCCCTTTACGATGTAGAATTAGAATTAACGGCAGAAGATGTATTTAATCTTGTTAAAGCAAGAAGTGCAATGTCAGAAACTGCAAATTTAATTATGAGCACTACTAAGGATTTAGATGGTGATCCAGTTTGTGAGGTTATTTTAGGTGAGGAAGGTGGACATGAAAATAAAATATCATATCAATTAAGAGGTGTTATAAACGAAATAGGAGTTAAGGTACCTTTTGATTTGGATAAATTTAGAGATATTTTAAATGTAAATAAAAACTCAGACGAAGGATTAATTCAACTAAGTAGTAAGGGTTTAATGAGATTAACATTTAAAACAGGTAAAATAACTAGTACCTATTATATGATTAGACGCGCAGAAAATGTATTTTAACTATATGTATAACAAAACTGACCTAGGAGGCAGTAAATTGTTTTATTTTTTTAACCGAGTAGCTTAGGCACTCAAAAATTTGTAACTATGAGTACACGTATTTTAGAACAAAGTGTTCACCCTTTTGATTTATTATTTCGAAACTTTTTCGAACCTGACCGTAATTTCTTTCCTGTAGTGGAAAGTAAAATTCCTCACCCTGTAGACATTTACGAGTCAGATTTTGGTCTACATTTTGAAATTGCTTGCACTGGTCTCACTAAACAAGATGTTGATATCAACATTGAAGGAGATGTACTTCGTGTTTCCTACACTAAGGGGAAAGATGAAGCAGATAATGGGTACAAGTATATTCACAGAGGAGTAGCTAAACGATCCTTTAATTTAGGATATAAAATTGGCTCTAAATTTAATTTAACTAAAGCAGCTGCTGAAATGAATAATGGATTGTTAGAAATTTCAATCCCATTTGCTAATGCAGCTAAACCCCGATCCTTAAAGATCAATTAATTTACTTGGCCTCCTAGGTTATTTTTTATATATTTAAATTCTAAAAAGTCTTATGAAAAAATTAGAAGCATTATTTGATGCAGTTATTGTTAAACCCATTGAAGAAGATGAAACCACATATGGGTCTATTGTTGTACCGGATTTAGGTAAAGAGAAAAACCAACATGCTGTAGTTATAGCAGTTGGTCCTGGAAAACCCACTATTAATGGAAGTTTAATTCCTACCACAGTAAAGGTAGGACAAACCGTTATTATACCTACTATGGGATTTACCCGTATGGAATTTGATGGGGAAGAATATCATGTGGGTCCTGAAAACCAAATACTAGCCCGCATTACTGATGAAAATTATCAACAAAAGTTACCATTTTAAATAAAAGTATATGTCTAAAATTATTGAATTAGGAGCAGATGCTCGAGAAAAGTTAGTTGAAGGTATTGATACCCTAGCTGATGCTGTTATTTCTACCTTAGGTCCTAATGGGAGGAATGTAGTAATTTCCAAATCTCATGAACCTATTAAGTCTACTAAGGATGGAGTAACAGTAGCCAAAAATATTAATTTAAAGGATCCTATTAAAGAATCAGGTGTCCAGTTAGTAAAACAAGCTGCTATCCAAACCGCGGATTCAGCAGGCGATGGTACTACTACATCTACATTATTGGCTAGAGAAATTATCAAAAAGGGTTTATCTAGTATTAACAGAGGTGTAAATGCAGTAGAAGTCAAAAGAGGTATTGATTATGCCACTAAAAAAGTAGTTGATTGTCTTAAGGAAAAAGTAGCAGAGGATATTTCCTCTGAGGAACAATTAGAACAAGTAGCCACTATATCAGCCAATAATGACCCTGAAGTTGGTAAACTTATTGCATCTGCAATTGATAAAGTAGGTAGAGATGGGATTGTACATATTGAAGAATCCAAATCTGGGGAAACTTATCTTGAAACGGTAGAGGGTATGCAGTTTGATAGGGGTTATAAATCTCATTTCTTTGTTACTGATAACTCAACTATGACTTGCACTTTAGAAAACCCATATATCCTAATTGCAGATCATAAATTTTCTACAGTTAAGGATTTACTTCCTATTTTAGAAAGTGTTTCTACTACTAATAAGTCTCTTCTTATTATAGCTAGTGATATTGATAATGAAGCTTTAGCAACACTTATTGTTAATAAAGCTAGAGGTACTCTAAAGGTTGCCGCTGTAAAGGCACCTGAATTTGGTGATAGACAAAAGTTAGTTCTTGAGGATATTGCCATACTCACTGGTGGTCAAGTATTTGATAAAAACAAGGGAATGAAACTTGAAAAATTCAGTTGGGATTGGTTTGGTGAAGCTCGTACGGTTACAATTACTAAGGATCAAACTACTATTGTAGATGGTAAGGGTGAAGTTAAGAGTATTGATAACAGGGTAGGTGAACTACAATTTCAAATTGAAAACGCCGCGTCTCCATTTGAAATAGAAAAATTACAAGATCGTTTAGGTAGAATGGTTGGTGGTGTTTCTATAATTCATGTAGGTGGTTATAATGAAACCGAAATGCATGAGAAAAAGGATAGGGTGGATGATGCCCTTAATGCAACAAAAGCAGCGTTAGAGGAAGGTATTGTGCCCGGAGGTGGAGCAGCACTTATTTATGCCAGTGAAGCTCTGAACCATAAAGATAGCTCCCTATCTCAGGATTTTTGTTTAGGTATCGATTTAGTAAAACAGGCATGTTATAAACCTTTAGAACAAATTTTATTTAATGCCGGTTATGGCCCTAGTGTTATCTATGAAACTATTAATACTATTTTAGACTCAGATGATACATGGACGGGATTTGACCTAAAAAATGAATCTTATATTGATATGAGAAAATCAGGTATTATAGATCCTACGAAAGTAACTAGAACTGCTCTTGAAAATGCTTCATCAGTTGCTGGTACAGTATTATTAACAGAATGTGTAGTAGTGGAAGAACCAAGTGAGGAAGAGGCTACTCCTAACTATAATGGCATGTTTTAATGGAAAACCGGACTGAAATAGTTGAATTTCCTGAACTCATAGCAGTTAGGGTACCCCCTGGGGATAAGTGGATTTTAAAGGATGATCCCTATGAAACTATCCACCCATCTCTTACGGATGTACTAGAGGCCTATTTCCAAGCTACTGAGTTCAAGGGGGAATATAAATTAGCCCCCTTGGACTCTAAGTTATATGCTCTTAAAACTAAAGAAGAGGAAATCGTAGTTAAAGAAGAACCCGAGAAACGTTATGGTTTATTTGGAGAATTCAAACAAGGTGCGTAACTTCATATAAATAATAAGTTATGAATCATACTCTTCTTAATGAGAAGTATCGTCCCCAAAATTTGGATACATTTGTAGGTAATGAGAATGTTAAACAGACAATTTCTCAATATTTAAGTAATAATGATATCCAAAATTTTATATTTTATGGACCAGCGGGAAGTGGAAAAACTACATTAGCTAAAATTATAGTTAAGAATTTAGATTGTGATTACCTATATATCAATGCTTCTGATGAACGAGGTATAGAAACTATTAGAAATAAAGTAGTGGACTTTGCTAGTGTAGCATCATTTAAGTCCATAAAAATTATTATTTTAGATGAGGCTGATTTTTTAACTATTCAAGCACAGGCATCGCTTAGAAATATAATAGAAACATTTTCCCGCAATACACGTTTTATTATGACGTGTAATTTTATTGAACGAATAATTGATCCGCTACAATCTAGATGTCAAGTACTTAAAATAGTACCTCAATCTAAACAAGAGATAGCACGCCATGTACATGATATTTTATGTAAGGAAGATGTAAAGTTTGAACTAGAAGCTATAGGTACTATAGTAAATAAACATTATCCTGATTTAAGGAAAATACTTAACACTGTACAATTCTCCATTAATGATGGTAAATTACAGCCTGATGAAAATGTTTTAGTATCATCTAATTATATTAAAAACGTTATTAAAGAGTTATCTAGTGTAAAACCTAATTTTAAAAATTTACGCCAAATCATAGCGGATTCAGGAGTAAATGATTATGAGGAATTATTTAGGGCTTTATTTGATTATGCTTCTAAGTATGCTCCGGAATTGGAAGGTTCTATAGCCGTAATACTTAATACCCATTTATATCAGGCTAATTTTAGAATTGATAAGGAGATTAATATTATGTCTGCCATTTCCAAAATTATTGAATTAAAAAAATCAAATGTAATTATTTAAATTTTATTATGAAACAACAAGCAAATCAACCACAACTCAACATTGATATGAAGAACACCACTGCTATTAAAACCCCAGATGGGGATGTAATATTTCAGCAGGGTATGATTTTACGTCAAGTATCTAAATTTGTAGCAGGAACTGATGAGGATGCTCTTTTACCTCTTCCGGTTTTTTATGATGTTAAAACAGGAAAAATTCTTAAGGATACTATCCCACCTGATTTACGTGAGGAATATAGTGAATATTGTGTATGACAATTTGGAATTGGTTAGAGGAAATTACCTATAAAAAATCTCCCATAGATTCATTTAGTGAACAAGATTGGGAATCATTTAATAGTTATATGATTCATAGGTTTATTTCTATGAATCCCTACTATATAGAATTATCTAATGAAATCCAAACTATTTTACCTACTGAAAAAAAACAAATATATACAATTTACAGGGAATTAATCCCTAAACGTAAAATATTTCTTAAATATATTAAGGGTAATAATGTCAAATATAATATAGATTTAATGGAATTATTATCTAATCATTTTGAATGTTCCAAAAAGGAAGCCAAAGAATATTTTAACATTTTAGGAAAACCTAAAATTAAAAATATTTTAAGTAAAATGGGTTTTGAAAAAAAGGAAATTACTAAATTATTAAAAGCCTAAAATGGCTAAGAAAAAAATTCCTAAAATAGTTAAAGAAATACAGAATTTCAAATTACCTGAGATTAACTATTCTTATCAAAAAAATATTTCTTATTCTCAAATGTCTATGTTTCATGAATGTCCTAAAAAATGGGCGTTAAGGTATAGGGATGGACATAAAGTATTTTCCTCCAGTATTCATACTGTTTTTGGAACTGCTTTACATGAGGCTTTACAACATTATATGGATGTGATGTTTGAAAGATCTGGTGCGGCAGCAGATAGAGAGGATATTATTGGGATATTTGAGGATTCGTTTAGGGAAAATTATATAAAAGAACTTAAATCTAATAATAATAAACATTTCACTACTCCAGATGTAATGAGAGAGTTTTATGAAGATGGGGCTAATATTATAGAATTTTTTAAAAAACGTAGAAGTAAATATTTTACTAAAAGGGATAAGTATTTAGTGGGATGTGAAGTACCCATTATAATCCAACCTGATAAAAAGCTAAATAATGTTATGTATATGGGTTATTTAGACTTAGTATTATACGATGAATGGGAAGATAAATTTTACATATATGATATTAAAACATCCACTAAGGGATGGGGTAATTGGGCTAAAAAAGATGAAATAAAGCATTTTCAATTAGTATTATATAAAAAGTTTTTTTCTGAACAATACGGCATCCCATTAGATAAAATAGAAGTTGAATTCTTTATAGTTAAAAGAAAAATACCTGAATTTTCGGACTTTGCTATCTCAAGAATACAAACATTTAAACCGGCGTCTGGTAAAGTTAAGATAAATAAAGCAACTAAATTCATGAATTCTTTTATATCAGAAGCATTTAATAAATCCGGACATAAGGATTCAGTACATTTACCTAAACCTGGTAATGGTTGTAGATTTTGTCCGTATGCTGATAATAAGAGTCTTTGTGAATTTGGTATAGAGTTTTAATTTTTTATATATTTGTGTATATTTATATCAAACGTTATTAATTAAAAATATTGTCATGAGTAATCAAAAGTTAACTAGTGTAAAAATAGATTCCAATATGTGGGATAACTTTAGAGTTGAGTGCATTAAACGCAAATTCTCTTTCCAAAAGCTTGCAGAACGTAGTATTCATTTGTATCTTACTAATGAAGATTTTAGAAAGCAAGTTTCATCACATACTAATTTGGAATTTAGCACTGAAGAATAAGTTTTAAAAATTAAATATGAAAGAAGGTTATATTCCTCGAGAAGAGAGGAAAAAAATCCTCCTACTGGGGGATGACATTAGGGTTCATTCCGGAGTAGCCCAAGTAGCAAGAGAATTTGTTTTAAATAGTTGCCATAGATATAATTTTGCATGTATAGGAGGAGCAGTTAAACACCCAGATAAGGGTAAAAGATTTGACATGTCTGAACCTATTAAAAGTGAATCGGGAGTTGAGGATCCTTATGTTTTTCTTTATCCTACGGATGGGTATGGTGACATTATCACCTTAAGATCTATTATTGACATAGAAAAACCTGATGCGTTATTTTTTATAACTGACCCTAGATACTATAAATGGTTATTTGAATCAGAAAATGAATTTAGAACTAAAATTCCATTTATTTATTTGAATATTTGGGATGATGTTCCTGCTCCGGTTTATAATAGAGATTTTTATGAAAGTTGTGATGCATTACTAGGCATATCTAAGCAAACTGTAAATATTAATAAACTAGTATTAGGGGATAAAGCTAAAAATAAAATTATAAAATATGTTCCGCATGGTTTAAATAATAAAATTTTTAAACCTATCCATGAACATGACCCAGAAGTTTTAAAGTTTAAGAAAAAAATTTATGGAGACAAGGAATATGATTTTACTCTCTTATTTAATTCAAGGAATATAAGACGTAAATCTATTATGGATTTACTACTTGCATGGAAAGTATTTATAGATAAATTACCTCCATCTAAAGCCAAAAAATGTAATCTGATTTTAAAAACAGATCCAGTGGATGGTAATGGTACGGATTTACCTGCTGTTGTAGAATACTTTTTTTCCAATTCTCCTAGTGCTATTCACATTATAGGTGATAAACTATCTTCCCAAGAAATGAGTTATCTATATAACATATCAGATGGTGTAGCGTTACTTTCTTCTAATGAGGGGTGGGGATTAGCACTTACTGAAGCATTATTAACTGCTACTCCTTTTATAGCTAATGTTACTGGAGGGATGCAAGATCAAATGAGATTTGAGGATAATGAAGGCAATTGGTACACTCCGGATGCTAACATACCCTCTAACCATAGGGGTACTTTTAAAAAACATGGGGAATGGGCTTTTCCCGTTTTCCCATCTAATATATCATTACAGGGTTCTCCTGCTACTCCATATATTTTTGATGATAGGTGTAGTTTTGAGGACGCCTCTAAACAGATAAATAATTTATATAATCTAGAAGATTCCGAAAGAAAAAGAATAGGTTTGGAAGGGTTAAAATGGGCCTTAAGTGATGAAGCAGGATTTACTTCCGAAATGATGTCTCAAAAAATAATAAATTCTATAGACGAATTATTTGATGTTTGGAAACCTAAACCCTCTTTTGAATTTATTACAGATACTAGTTTGGAAAAACAAGTTTTACCTCATAAATTAATATATTAATGAAAAATACATTTTATATAAGTTGTCCCATAGATACATTTTCCGGTTATGGTTCAAGAAGTAGAGATTTTGTAAAAGCTTTAGTTGAATTAGATAAGTATGACATTAAAGTTTTACCCCAAAGATGGGGGAATTGTGCGTGGGGGTTTATAGATAAACATGAAGAAGAATGGGGGTTTTTAAAACCCCTTTTACATAAAAGTAATAATTTGCCCCAACAACCAGATATTTGGTGCCAAATAACAGTTCCTAATGAATTCCAAAGAGTGGGTAAATATAATATAGGTTTAACAGCTGGTATAGAGACTACCCATTGCGCTCCCCAGTGGTTAGAGGGACTTAATAGAATGGATCTAAATTTGGTATCATCTGAACATTCTAAAAAGGTATTTGAAACAACGGGGTATGATAAAAAAGATCAAAATGGTAATTTAATAGGCCAGATAAAACTTCAAAAACCCGTTGAGGTGTTAATGGAGGGTGCCATTACTGAGACGTTTAAACCTCTTTTACGTGGGGAATTAAATAATAAGGAATTATTTAATAGTATAAATTCTATTCCTGAAAATTTTGCTTTTTTATTTATGGGTCATTGGATGCAAGGTAATTTAGGTGAAGATAGAAAAAATGTAGGGATGTTAATTAAATTTTTTCTTGAAAAATATAAAAATAAGAAAAATGCTCCTGCCCTAATATTAAAAAGTAGTATTACTAATGCCTCAGTAATGGGGAGAACGGAGTTATTAAAAAGATTAAATGCCATAAAAAATTCTATTGAGGCTAATAAATTACCTAACATTTATATATTACATGGAGATCTTAGTGATACTGAAATAAATGAGCTTTATAATAACCCTAAAATTAAAGCCATGGTATCGCTTACAAAAGGAGAAGGATTTGGTCGTCCTTTATTAGAATTTTCCTTAGTTAATAAACCCATTATAGCCTCTAACTGGTCAGGACATACAGATTTTTTAAATTCTGAGTTTTGTGCTTTAGTAGAGGGTACCACTAAAAAAGTACATAAATCTGCTCAAATTAAAGATATGATTATAGGGGAATCAGAATGGTTTTCTCCTGATTTATCTTATGTTTCTAAGTATTTTGATAGTGTAGTTACTAATTATAAAGAATGGAAAGTAAAAGCTAAAAGACAGGGATATTATGCGAGAACTAATTTTAGTTTTGAGAATATGAAGGAATCTATAAAAAACATTTTAGAAAAAAATATACCCACTATGGCTAAAGAAGTATCTCTTCAATTGCCCAAACTTAAGAAAATTAATAATTCTAATACTAATAAAATGCCAGAATTAAAATTACCTAAACTTAAAAAAGCATAATGGATAATCTTATAACTTGTGCTCGATGTGGGGGCAATGCCTGTTATGTACAGGAAGTAAACCAAAATATAAAAAATTATATGTGTTATGGTTGTGGGTTTCAAACTAATTCTCTTATGAAAAGAAAAGAAAGTTATTTTGAAGAACAAATGGAAATATTACCTAACTTATATAAAGAATTAATGGGGGAGGATGAGGAAGGAAAAATATGGATGCCCTCTATGATAAATCTACCTAAACAGGGTATGGTTTTTGCTAATGGTAAAAATGCATCTGAATGGAAATGGGCAGCAGTTAAGGCTATTCCAGTTAAGGAAGAAGAAAAAAGTAAATACCCAATACCTGGTAAGAAAGGAGAGTTTTATGAATATAGAATGGATATGGAAACTCTTAAGGAATATGAAGAAAAAGAGTACAAAATAAACATCCTTTAGATGAAATAATAGTATTATTTGATACCCATAATGGTACAGAAGAAGTAGAATCTTTTTTAAATACTGTATCGGCACATATCCAACTTTATAAATCTCCTTTTAATTTTCATTTTGCAGAATGGAAGAATAAATTAAATTCATACTGCACTAAGGACTATATATTCCAAATAGATGCTGATGAATTACCAGCACAGGATCTTATGGATTCGTTACATAATATAATTAAACAGGATGTGGATGTAATATTAGTTCCTAGGCTTAATACTGTAGAGGGACTAACTACGGAACATGTTAATAAATGGGGATGGAGTGTGGATGAAGCCAATAGAATTAACTGGCCCGATCTTCAGTGGAGAATATATCGTAATGACCCATCCATTAAATGGATAAATAGGGTTCATGAAAAATTAGATGGATTTAAAACCTTCAGTAGTATTCCACCTTCTCCTGAATATGGAATGTTATTTTTACATCATCCTAAAACCATAGATAGGCAGGAAAGACAAAATAATTTGTACAATTCACTATGATTTTTTTTAGGGCATATGATAATCAACTTTATAATATAAAGGAAACGGATAAATTAGGTTTTTCTTCTTCGGATGCTTTTTTTATTCCTGATGAATATTTAGGGAATAAAGAATTTATAATACTAAGAACGGCTCATGGTATAGGAGATTGGGGTATAATCTCCGCTATGCCAAGATTACTTAAGAAGAAATACCCTAATTGTAAAGTTTACATTCCATCTTCTACTCTTTTAGGTAAATTATTTAATGTTAACCATAATAATTCCTATAATATTTTCCATAATAACCCATATATAGATGGTTTTATAGATTCCTTTGTGGGTGATATATTCCATGACCAGTATAGAATATATGATGATAAAAATCCTAATATCCCCCTACTGGAACAAATGTTAAAATTTTGGCAATTTGAAAATAAAGAATATGAGGATTCCCAACCAGAATTATATTGGACAGATGATGAACAACAGTTAGGGAATTATATAATTAACACATATTCAAAGGGTGATTTTGGATGTTTATTAATCTCTAGTAGATTTGGTACTCAGTATGGTAAATTTGATAAAAAGTCCCATGATAGGGATACCAGTAATATTACTAAAATTTTAAACAAAAATCCCCTACCTTATTTTTACTGGTCGCATGTTCCTCTTAAAAATACACCTTTTAATTTTATTAATAAAGCTTTGGATTTAAGACATATAAATCTTAGAGTTCAATTATATATAAAATCTAAGGCAAAGCTTAACATAGGAAACCAATGTGGTACCAATCATTTAGTAGTTAGATACTCCAATGTTATTGAATCACAGAGACAATTTCCTTTATCTCATAATTTTGTAAAAGGGGAAATTTATCTATGAAAAAAGTAATATACACTGCCATATTTGGTGGTTATGATAAATTACCAGACCCATCCTTTATACCTAAGGGATGGGACTTAGTATGTTTTACTGATACAGATATTATATCAAATATCTGGGAAGTAAGAAAAGTTCCCGCTATTTATGAAGATCCCACTAGAAATGCTAGGAAATATAAAATTTTACCTCATAGATGGTTTCCTGATTATGATGTAAGTTTATGGGTGGATGGTAATATTTTAATTAGAGGCAACGTAGATGAATTAATAGATAAATATCTAGTGGAAACTAGTTTGGCAGTACATGACCATAACCAAAACCAATTAGACCCCAGGGATTGTGTTTATAAGGAGGCTCAAATTATACTGCATTTTGGCAAGATAAATGGGAATTATAAGGATGATCCTAACTTAATTATTCCCCAAATGGAAAAATATTATAAGGAGGGCTATCCACAAAACAATAGTTTAGCGGTTACTATGCAGTTATTAAGAAAACATAATACCCTAGAATGTATTAAGGCTATGGAACTGTGGTGGGAAGAAATTAAATATAATAGTAAAAGGGATCAATTAAGCTTTAACTACACTATGTGGAAAACACAAATACCTTTTGTATATTTCCATGGAGATTCAAGAGATAATAAATATTTTTTACATACTGGTAAACATAAAGGAAAATGAAAAACATATTATTTACGACTCACTTAGATGATAATTTTATAGATGGGGCTTTAGTTATGCTTTATTCTATGAAAAAACATGTTAAAGATTTTATGGATTATCCAGTAAGGATAATGCATAGTACTAAAATAGGGGGAATATCTAAACATAATCAGGATAAGTTAAAAAAACTAATACCCCATATTGAGTTTGAGGATATTAATAAAGATGAATATATTAATGCACCTGTTAAATATCCTAAACATAGAACTGCTTTTTTATCACTTGAATGCTTTAGGGATAGCCAATATGATAAAGTTTTCTTTTTTGACTGTGATATGCTATGCATTAATGATATAACAGAAGGATTAATTTCATCTCCTTTGGATGCTGTTTCTGGCTGTGGGGGAAGTCCTAAAAGTATTAATTGTGGGTTAATGGTTATAGGTAAAAAGTATTTAAATAATAAAACATACAAATCTTTAGTAGATAGTATTTCTTCTTTTGGAGTATCCCGTCTCTTTACCCAACATATGATTAACCATGTAATACCTTCTTTTAATTTGCTACCTGAGGGATATAACTGGAAGGTTTCACCCGAGGGTCATTTAACGCATAATTATAAAATTACTCCGGATACTAAAATTATACATTGGGCAGGTGCATTACCTGCTGGAAATAGACCCGTATTTTCAAAACCTTGGGAACAAGAAGAAGATGAAAATGCATTATCAGAATTATGGTATAAGTATAAAAAAGAAATGTTGGATGAAATTAGCAATTAATGGAACTAATATATTCAAAAATAAAACCTAATAAATTACTTCATGTAGTTAACAGACTATCTGATATAAAGGATAGAACTGATATAATAGATGGTAAACAGTTTATTCAATGCGCCTCTCTAAAAATGCATAAGGATAAAACTTTTCCTCCTCATAAACATATAATAAAAAGTAGATATTATCCAGAACAAATAGCTCAGGAATCTTGGGTAGTAATTAAAGGTAGGGTTAGATGTATATTTTATGATTTGGATGATAACATAATAGCTAAACCTATACTAGAAGAGGGAGATGCTAGCTTTACTTTATATGGGGGTCATACTTATGAAATATTAGAGGAGGATACTATAGTATATGAATATAAAACCGGACCTTATGAGGGGGTTAAATTAGATAAAATTTACATAAATGAAAAAAATAAAATATAACATTTGGCCAGTAGGTAAACTCCCTAAAAAATGGCAAAGACCTGAGTTAGATCAATTAAAAGAAGCAGGTTATAATTGGGAAGATCCCAGAGATGCCATAGATATTTTTGAAAAAAAAGTAGCTAAATTTGCAGGTAGTAAATATGCAGTAGCTATAGACTGTTGCTCACATGGGTTATTTTTATGTATGAAGTACCTCAAATGTAAGGATACCATTACCATACCTAAACATACTTATGTGTCTGCCCCTATGCAAATATTACATGCTGGATGTAAAGTTGAATTTGAAGATTTGGAGTGGAGTGGGATATACCAGTTTAAACCTTACCCTATTTGGGACGGGGCTGTTAGATGGACTAAGAATATGTTTGTAGGGGGTGATGCCCTTCAAGTGGTATCTTTCCAAATTAAAAAAAGAGTGCCTATAGGCAGGGGAGGTATTATTATGACTAATAGTAAGGAAGCCTATGATTGGTTAAAGTATGCTTCTTATGATGGGAGAGATTTAAATAAGTATTATGCTGATGATGATTTTAAAATGGTGGGTTGGCATTTTTATATGACCCCTGAGGATGCAGCCAGGGGTATATTATTAATGGATCAAATTCCCGAGGTTAATGAAGATACGGGCCATTCAAATACATATTCTGACTTGTCTAACAAAAAAATATTTAAACAATGAAAAAAGCTTTTATAACTGGCATATCAGGTCAGGACGGTAGTTATTTAACAGAATATTTACTATCATTAGGATATGAAATACATGGTATTGTTAGAAGACATTCCATGGCTGAAGAACAAAACACTAGAATACAACATATACAAAATAATTCTAAAATAACTACTTATTATGGTGATTTACTGGATCAGGGAGGATTAGAAAGATTACTTGATCAAATTCAACCTGATGAAATATATAACATTGCTGCTCAATCCCATGTAAGGATTAGTTTTGAGATACCCCAATTTACTGTTCAAACTAATGCTTTAGGTGTACTTAATATTCTAGAAGCATATAGGAGAAGTTGCCCTCACGCTAAATTTTATCAGGCTAGCTCATCTGAAATGTTTGGATTATCAGTAGAGGAAGATAATTTTCAAAGAGAAACTACTGTTATGAACCCAGTATCTCCGTACGGGTGTTCAAAGGTATTTGGGTATAATATTGTTCGTAATTATAGAAGAGCTTATGGTTTACATGCTACAAATGGTATTTTATTTAATCATGAATCTCCTAGAAGGGGAAGTAATTTTGTTACTAATAAAGTAGCTAAGGCTGCAGCCAGAATTAAATTAGGCTTACAGGATAAACTGGAATTAGGTAATATGGATTCATATAGGGATTGGGGGCATTCATATGATTACGTAAGGGCTATGCATTTAATGATGCAGCATGATAAACCCGGTGATTGGATAGTGTCAACTATGGAAACCCACACTGTAAGGGAAATGTGTGAGTTAGTATTTAGCCGCTTAGGATTAAATTATAAGGATTATGTAATTCAAAACCCCAAATATTTGAGACCTGAAGAATTACCTTATTTGAAAGGGGATTCCACTAAAATTAGGAAAGAATTAGGGTGGAAACCTACATATACGTTTAAGGGAATGATGGAAGAAATGGTAGATTATTGGCTAAATTATTATAAATGAAATTACTAGTAACAGGTGGTACGGGACTAGTAGGATCAGTAATGGATGCTGATTTTAAAATCGTAGGGTAGGAGGTTTGGGAGGAAATCTTAATGCTAAAGGTGAATATTATTATGATAATATAATGATAAATACTAATGTAATAGAAGCATGTAGAGCTAGTGGAGTAGAAAAACTAATTTGTTTTTTATCTACATGTGTATTTCCGGATAAGGCGGATTATCCCTTGGATGAAGAAAAGATTCACTTGGGCGAACCCCACAGTTCTAATTATGGTTATGCATACGCAAAAAGAATGGCTGATGTTCAAATACGAACTTATAGGGAACAGTATGGTTTAAATTATATGTCTGTTATACCGACTAATATCTATGGTCCTAATGATAACTTTAATATAGAAAATGGGCATGTTTTACCTTCATTAATTCATAAATGTTATTTAGCTAAGAAAAATAATTCGGATTTTGAAGTATGGGGTTCTGGTAGACCACTAAGGGAATTCCTATATTCTAGGGATGTGGCTAAGATATGTAAATTATTACTTGAAAGGTATGATGGTACTAAACCCATTATATTAACTCCATCTAAAGAATATTCAATAAAGTATGTAGTAGACTTAATAGCTAAAATGATGGACTTTAAAGGAAATATAAAATATTTACCTAATAAACCAGATGGGCAATATAGTTTTACAAAATTTTATAGTAACTAAACCCGAGCGTTTAGAAACTCTAAAGGAAACTTTTCCTCCTTTTTCTAAATATTTTAAGGGTAATAATTTTTATGTTAATTATAATACAAATATTAACTTTGACGAGGTTTATTCTATTTACCAAAACAATATAGCTGAAGAAAACTTAAATTTTTATAATAATCTAACTAAAGACTGGGGTAAAATAGTTCAGAGCATGTTAAGTGACATAGATGAAAATTATGTATTTATTATACCTGAGGATTTTAAAATAGTTACGGAAGATAGTTCCCATTTTAATAATTTACTTAATGAATTTATAGAATATGAGTGTGACTATATGTTAATGCATAGAATAGAGGATGTTAAAAATTATGGAAGCAACCCTAAATATTTATCCTTATATGACTCTAAAGAGTACCTGCATATAGTGAATAGTTCAAAATATCCTGGAAGTTGCTTATCATCTGTTGCTATGTATAAAAAAGAATTTCTTAATGAATTTCTTACCATGTATAATACTAGTATTAAATCCGGCATATTTCCCTTAGCATTGCCTAACTGTTATGAATGGTTTTCCCATGGCAGTAAAGTTTTATACTCATTAGTAGGAGATAGAAAATTTGCTATACCTAAAAAAGCAGTAGTACAGCATTATGAACCAAAAGGTTTAAAGCAAAGAAAATAAATTAAATTATCCATAGATGATGAATACATTATAACTTGCGTAGATGATAATTTTTTAGTAGATTATGTAAATATTAATCTTTATGATACTATATTAAAATATATTCATAAAAATAAGAAGGTAGGAAGGGTTAGTTTAACTAGAGATTTAGTTACTAGACCCCACCATTATTTAGATAGCATAGATGGGGTAGATATAGTTAATGCAGATAGGAATGCAGAATACAGAGTAAGTGTAGCATGGTCTATTTTTAAAAAAGATTTCCTAATAGAACTTTATAAACCTGGTAGAACACCCTGGACTTTAGAAAGAGAAGGAACTATACAATCCATGAATGAGGATTATAATATAATTTCCACTTCTCTTTTAAATCCAGTTAAGCCCCCTGATAATGCTATAATTCTTAATACTAATGCTATATGGAGAAATTGGTATAAAGATTATAATAGACTAAATTTTCATAATTCAGCCTATAATTCATTTCCTGTGTCGTTATCCCCGTCTATTATTAGAGAAATGAAAGATAACAATATAATCCCCTCCAATGTTGATTGTGGGATGATTATTAATAGACAATGGTATCCTTTAAATTAAAAAATAAAAAAATGAAAATAATAAAATTTGATATAAAAAAGTACCCCTTTAATAAAATGGTAGCTAATTTATATAACTATCCCCTTAATGAGTTGAATGATAATATGGATAAAAATAATCTATATAATAATACAAAATTCACTAAAGAAAATATAGGTAAGGATAGTGATTCAATATGGCATAAAATTTTCTATAACAAGCTAAGAGAGGGTTGGCCCGAATTTATGACTTTATATAAATCTTTTGTAGGAGAAGTATTAGGTCCTCTATTTAATGAAGAAAAAGAATTAATATATCAAAAAACACCCTCTTTTAGGGTTAATCAACCTAATGGGAAAGCTGTATATATAGCTCACTGTGATGGGGATGAAAACCATAACCACCCTAAGGGCGAAATTAATATATTTATGCCTCTTACTAAAACTTTTGGTAATAATTCTATGTATGTAGAATCCATTCCTGGTTTAGCTGATTATAAATCAATAGATTTAGAATTTGGTGAGATTCTAATGTTTTATGGTAATAGATTAAGACATTTTAATAAAACAAATGATACAGGAGTAACTAGATGTAGTTTTGATTTCCGTGTAATACCCCCAGTTAATTATGAACATAATTATGACTTAGGAAGTGCTATTATGAAAACTAAATTCTTAGTTGGGGGTTATTATGATATTTTAAATATAGATAAATGAAAAAATCAGTAGTAATTTTATGGAGAAATGGGTTTGGCAATCAACTATTTCAATATGCCTATGGTAAAATACTTTCTAAAGAAAAAGGATGGGAGTTAGTACATAATGGAAAAGGACGTATATGTGCAGTTGATTTAATTGAATTTGGTATGGTCAGGGACCCTCAGGATATAAAAAGAATGGATTCAACCCATGAGTGTGGGTTATTAATTGATTATAATAAAACCCAGGCTGTTGAATTAGAAAACCCTCATAACTATTCTGATTATTTAGATGAAATTAAAACTTTTTTCCCACCAGTTTCTAAAAGGGACCCTAATGAATTAGTAGTACATCTTAGATTGGGTGATAATGGACCCAATGTATACACTCCTTTTGAATGGTATAAAAAGGCTATAGAGGATAATAATATCCAATTTACTAAAATGCATTTAGTAACTGATGAACCAGAATCAGAGGATGCCCTAAAATTTAAAAATTATTATGGGGCAGAAATATTTTCTACTGCCACTATTAGAAATAATGAAGAAAGACAAAAAGCTATTTCCCAAACAATGCAGGATTTTAATTTTATAAGACAATTTAATAAAATTTTATTCTCTAATAGTACGTTTTCTTGGTGGGCAGCAGTTTTAAGTGATGCAGAGGAAGTATATTTTAATAATGAGTGGCAGCCTAATCATTATGGGGGTAAAATTAGACTAGGAGAAACAAACTATAAAAACTTTAATGGGATATGCCCCTTTTCTCTTAGACAGTAATTTGGATACCTAAATAATTTTTTTTATATTAACAATATGGAAGATACAACTCAACATGTAAATTATCTTAAATCCCATGGATTTACTATATTAGAAAATTTTTTATCCGTAGATGAAGTAAATCTTTACAGGAATTTAATAGATGGCTATTTTGCTAATGGTAAAAATAGATGTGTGGGTTATAAAGACCCTACAGCGACTTTAAAACCTGATGGTATAAATGATCCCCATTTTGAGAGTATGAAAAATATCTTCAGTAATTCCAGATTATTGGATATTATAAGAAATATAACTAATAATAAAGTAAGATATGTACATCATTTTGATATACACCTAAATATGCCTGGAGCTAAAGGATGGCATTCAGATGTTCAGAACATATATAGTGGCGGAGAAAAGCATAACACTAAGGATAAAGGTGGTGTGTGGGAAGAAGGTAGGGGTCAATATGGTATTTACAGAATGGCTATTTACCTGCAGGATCATAGAGGAGGTGGTGGATTTTCTGTTATCCCTGCATCCCATTCTATACCTGAAAATGAAAATAAGCTATTTAACCAAATTAATTTAGAACAGTTTGAGGATCCCTTTTATATCCCTAGTAAAGCGGGTGATTGTATTATATTTGATGCTAGGCTTTTACATAAAGGCAATCATTTTTCAGGTAATAGATATGCGATTTTTACTGCTATAGGTGCTGATAATGAACATAGTAAGGGTCATGCAAGTGGGGCTATAGATAGACAG
>LULE01000225.1_pt1 | contig 20416 bp, 18 predicted proteins | sample 728231 | NCBI WGS metagenome assembly LULE01 (sample SAMN03860297, study PRJNA289734) | marine metagenome | biome: seawater column; feature: ocean; material: water; isolation source: Red Sea water column Station 192 - depth 10m | place: Saudi Arabia: Red Sea | collected 2011-10-15 | depth 10 m | reverse complement strand
CCCCCGGAGCTCGATCAAGATCCAGACGGCCGAGCCCGGCGAGGGCGGCGCCAACGCCTCCTACCCGGGCACCGTCGAGACCAGCGTGTCCGTCGAGGGCGACGACCGCGTGACCTCCGGCGAGGAGCAGACCGTCGTGGTCGAGGTACAGGTCGCGGGTGACGCACGCCCGCAGGGCCGCCTGACCGTGGTCTTCACCCGGCAGGGCGGCGACTACCGCGAGGAGCGCACCATGACCTACACCGGTCGCCCCGTGGTGGTCCGGTCCTCCTCGCTGGGCCAGAACGGCCGGTACCTCGCGACCGCGACGTTCGACGCGCCCGACGACGCGGTCTGGCAGGACTCCCAGGGCCAGTTCGCCTTCCAGGTGGTCGGCAAGGGTTCCTGAGGTGCCACGAGGACGATCCAGGTCCTCACGCCGGCGCCGGGCCCGCCGTCTCTGGCTCACGGTCACGGGGGTCGTCCTCGGGGCGGCGCTCGCCTGGTCGGCGCTGTCGCTGTGGCAGGTGGGCTCGGACCTGCGTGAGGCACGTGAGGCCGGCGAGGCGATGGCCGACGCGCTGGACGCCGGGGACCGCGACACCCTGCTGCTGCGGGCGGGCGACCTCGCCGAGAGCGCGTCCGCGGCCGCGGACGGCTCGGACGGCTGGTGGTGGTCGGTCATGGGCGCCGCGCCGGTCCTCGGCGACGACGTACGGGCGGTGCGGGCGGTCAGCGCGTCGCTGGACGAGGCCGCAGGCGGTGCGTTGGTGCCGCTGCTGACGGCGCTGGTCGGCGTGGACCACGTGGCCGTCGACGGCCGGCTGGACCTCGACCGCACGCGACGCTGCGGGTGCTGCCCGCGATGCTCGGCGGCGACGAGCCGCAGCGGATCCTGCTGGTGCTCCAGAGCAACGCGGAGATCCGTGGCTCGGGTGGCCTGCCGGGCGCGTGGAGCCTGATCGAGGCGCGCGACGGCCGCCTGGAGGTGCTGCGCCAGGGCAGCGGCGGCGAGATCGACGGCGTCGACCCCGCGCCGGTGCCGACGTCGGCGGTGGAGCAGGGCATCTGGGGCCCGCAGCTGGGCCTGTACTTCCGCGACGCGACGATGACCTCGGACTTCCCGCGCGCGGCCGAGCTGATGCGTGCGCACTGGCGGGCGTACGGCGGTGCGCCGGTCGACGGGGTCGTGTCGGTCGACGTCGTGACGATGGGCTACCTGCTCGACGGCCTCGGCGCCGTGAGCGTGGGCGGCATCCGGCTCGACGGCGACTCCGCCGCGCCGGCACTGCTGAACGGCGTTTACGAGGAGCTCACGCCCGCCGAGCAGGACGCCGCCTTCGCCGCCTTCACCAAGGCGATGGTCAGCGGGCTCACCACGCGGGAGCCACGATCGACGATGGACCTGCTCCTCGGGCTGGGCCGGGCGGTCTCGGAGGACCGCGTGCACGCGGCGTGGACGACCCCCGAGGTGCAGGAGCAGCTGCGCGGCTCGCGCGTCGGCGGGGCGCTGGAGACCGAGGCGACCGCGCACCCGCTGGTCGACGTCACTCTCAACGACGCGACCGGCGCGAAGATGTCCTACTTCCTGCGCTACGAGGTCGACGTGGAGGCGGTGCAGTGCGGGGGCGGCCGTCAGCGCCTCGAGGGGGAGATGCGGCTGTGGCAGACCGTGCCGCCGCAGAAGGCGGCGCGCTTCGACGACTACGTGACCGGCGGCGGCAGGTACGGCGTGCCGGCCGGGCACCAGGTGGTGCTGGTGCGGGTCTTCGGGCCGGTCGGCGGCGACGTACGCGAGGTGAGGCTGGGGGAGCGCGACCTCTCCACGCTGGCGCCGATCTCGACCTACGACGACCGGCCGGTCACGACGCTGGCGCTGCAGCCCGGCGCCGGCTCCCCGACGGTCGTGCGGTGGGCGATGATCACCGGCGACCGGCAGACCGGCTCGCCGCGGGTGCGGGTGACACCGGGTGTGGAGCGCGGTAGCAGCTCCGCGTCGGTGCCGAGCGCCTGCGGCTGACGGCTACCCGGTCTGGAGGAGACAAATTTGTCCCGAAGGGTGGCCGGCTGGTCGAGACGGGGTCGCGCGGGGGGCGTGGTATGTGGTTGTCTTTACCTGTCCAGACCCAGTCCGCTAGGTGCTCCGGCGCCACATGGGGAGTCTCACAGTCATGAAGAAGCTCATCGTCGCGATCCTCGCGGGGTTCCTGCTGTCCTTCGTCGGAGCGCCGGCCCAGGCCTACGAGCCCACCACCGACACCAACGTCAAGCCGAAGCCCAAGAACGGCAAGCCCAAGCCGGGCAAGAAGTCGCGCATCATCGTCAAGCCGCGCGTCCAGGGCGATGACGGCCAGTGCACCGGCCGCATCGTGGTCATCTACAAGGGCGGCCGCCAGGTGCTGCGCCAGCGCTCGAAGCCGGTCGACAACCGCGTCGCCTTCAACGGCCTCGTGCCGCGCGGCACCACCAAGATCATCTTCCTCTATCAGCGCGGCAAGAAGGACCCCTGCGACAAGTCGCGCTCCAGCATCAACGTCTGATCCTCGGACGACGTCACGACGACCCCCGCCCTCCGGGCGGGGGTCGTCGTGCGTCCGGACACCTCCACCCGCCCCCTCCCGACGCCGATAGGGTCCCTGCATGTCGCGCCGCCGCCTGCTCCTGCTCGTCGCCGGCCCGATCTCAGCCGTGCTGCTGGTGGTGGGCCTGCTCCTGGGGTGGCGGGCCCTCCAGGTCAACGGCGCACTGCAGCAGAGCGTGCGCGACGCGGAGCGGACGAGCAGGTGACCAGGCTGGAAGCCGAAATCGACGCCCTGAACGCCAATCTGAAGCCGCTGGCCTCTTTCATCCTTCCCGGCGGATCGCCGGCCGCCGCCTGGCTTCACCTGGCCCGCACCGTGGCCCGCCGGGCCGAGCGCAAGATGACCGAGCTGGCGACCGAGGACCCGGCCGGCTTCGTCGGGCGGCTGCGCACGGAGTACCGCCGGCTGGCCGGGATCGTCGAGGACGCGGCGAGCGCCGTGGACGCCGCCGACGTGGCCGTGGACCTGCTGCCCGACCTGCTGGGCGGGCAGGAGCGACGGGAGTACCTCCTGGTCTTCCAGAACAACGCCGAGCTGCGGGCGACCGGTGGCCTCCCGGGCGCGATGGCGCTGGTGACGGCGGAGAACGGGGCTCTCGAGCTGACCCGTCAGGACACGGCCGTCGCCTTCGGCGAGCGTGCAACCCCGGTCGTCCCGCTGACAAGGGACGAGCGCGAGGTCTTCGGCGACAAGCTCGGCACCTACATCCAGGACGCCAACTTCACTCCGGACTGGCCTCGAGCGGCAGAGCTGATCGAGGCGCGTTGGGAGGAGAAGTACTCCCAGGACGACTTGGACGGCGTGCTGACCGTCGACACCGTGGCCCTCTCCTACCTGTTGGGTGCTACCGGCCCGCTCGAGGTGGGTCCCTACACGCTGACGCCAGAGAACGCCGTGGACGTGCTCCTCAACCAGGTCTACCTCGACCTTGAGGATCCTGGCGCCCAGGACGTGATCTTCAGTCAGGTGGCCCGCACCGTCTTCGACGCGGTCGCCGACGGTCAGGTCGAGCGCCCTCGCGAGCTGCTGCGGGCGCTGGTGCGCGCAGGGCAGGAGGGCCGCCTGTACGCCGCTCTCGACGACCCTGCCGAGCAGGAGCGGCTGGCGGGTCGGCGGATCACCGGGGCATCGGACGGGCCGGGTCTCGAGGCTGGCGTCGTCGACGTCAGTCTGCTCGATGGCACAGGGTCCAAGATGTCCTACTACCTGGACTATCGCGTCCGGGCGACGGTCACTAGTTGCACCGCTGACTGGACGAAACTCCGCATCTCTGCGCGGCTCGTGTCGGTCCCGCCGGCAAATCCTTCTACGCTGCCGCCGTCCATCGCAGGGGGCTCCAACACCAGTACCTCGCCGGGGAACCAGCTGGTCCAGGTGCGACTCATGACTCCACGGCGCAGCAAGATCACCGGCTTCACGATCCGGGGTAAGAAGTACGGTCCTAGGCAGCTATTCCTCGAGGACAGGCAGGTGTCGACTGCCTACCTTCTGCTAGAGCCGGATCAGCCTGCGGACGTGGAGTGGACGATACGGATCGGCGGCGACTGGTCCAGGCTGCCGGTACGCGTCACCCCAGGAATCCGGGCGGTTGACTACTCGAGAGTTCTTGCAAGGCCTTGTCACTGACAGGAGCTTCGCCCGTCTTGGCGGAGTAAGTGGGGCCAATTCATCGTCGCGCGCGCAGGACGACGAAGGGCTCGGCTGCCGCCACGCCCAGCCGGCTTCCCCAGTAGCGTGCGCGTTCTTCCAGTGCCCGCAGGGACCGCGGATGAGGGTAGTCGCGAAGTTCAGACTCGTAGCAGGCCATCGCCCGCAACTTCAGGTCCAGTGTCTCGCTAACGTCGACAAACCACTGCGGGGAGAAGTCGTGCCCTGGCAATGGCCACGCCCACTCAGTCGAGGAGGGCGTCTCGAATGCCAGCATGGTCTTAACCCAGGGTGCCGAATAGGGACGGCATGCTGTCCAGCACGCCCTAGCGACGACTCCGTGGTCGGTATTCACGTCGACCGGAGTGTGCGTGTAGACCGTGGAGGGCTCGATGCCCTGGACAATGGGTTCCAGTGACTGGGTCACTTCCAGCAGCGGCACGCCGTCCAGTCGTTGGTCAGGTAAGCCCAGGAACGTGATGGAAGCCAGGCCCAAGGTCTCCGCGCTACGACGCGCGGCCCCGACCAGTTCTGCCTCTGCGCCCTCCGCGTAGCGCGCCGACGCACCCTCGGAGACGACGACGGCATGCACTTCGTCGCCGTTCTGAACGTGCTGCGCCAACGTGGCGCCGGCACCGAGGATCTCGTCGTCGGGGTGGGCAGCCACCACCAGGACTCGAGTCACGGCAGCATCTCCACAGGTCGGGGGCCGGCGCCCAGGGACCACAACACATGATCCTCCGGCGGCAGGTCGAAACGATCGCCGCGGCGCAGGTGGGCCGCCCGCGCCCAATCGACAGCCGGCGCTGGCGCTTGCCCCGCCCAGCTCACCGACGATATGAGTATGCGACCCTCGCCCGTCTGTACGTGGAACCCTTCGTCCGACAACCCGATTACCTCACCGGCTTCCCCATCCAGCGTCCCTCGCGCAGGGGCAGCGGGTAGAGAACTCGACCACAGCATCAGTCGCCGTCCACCGAAGTGCGTGAACGCCCCCGGGTAGGGAAGCGTTTGGCCTCGCACCCAGTCGTGAATCTCTTGGGCGCTTCGCGTCCAGTCGGTGACTCCCATGTCGGGTACCCGCTTCGGGAGCATGTTCGCGCTCGACTCGTCCTGGCGCACGAGGGACGCCTCCCCTCGCAACAGGGGGCCCAAGTTGTCACGCAGCATGTCCGCCCCGGCAGTAGCGATCCTCTCGTATACCGACTGGCAGGTGTCGTCCGGGGTGATGTCTACTCTTCGCTGATCGACGATCAGTCCGGAGTCCACGCCGGCATCCAGGAGCATCATGGTGTTGCCGGTCGAAGACTCGCCTCGGATGATTGCCCAGTTGACCGGCGCCCTCCCGCGGTTCTTCGGCAACAGTGACGCGTGGAACCCGACGCACCCCATGGTCGGGACCTGCAACAGGGTGACTCCGATGAGCCTGGTCCAACCGACGACCACCAGGAGATCCGGAGCCAGGTTCTGGATGTGCTCAACGACGCTGGGTGCGTTCACGTCCTCCACCAACAAGGGCGACAACCCGAGGTCTCTGGCGGCCCCAGCGATGTCGGCGACACCTGAGGTGTTGGCGGCGAGCTCCGGACTCAGCGTGACGACGCCGGACAGCTCAACCTCGGGATGGTGAGCCACTGCGGCCAAGGCGTTCATCGCCTCGTGCACGGCTCCAATGAAAACGACTCGACCAGCGGTCATGGTGCGGAGCGTAGTCGGGTTTTCCGTCAAGCCGGCCAGCACTCTGGCTCGTCAGGCAGGATGGACCTGTGAGCTCGAGAGGTGCAGGCGCGGTCCACTGGGCGGCGCGGCTGACAGCCGCTGTCCTGTTGGTTCTCGTGAGTCCTCTCATGGTGGCTAGTTTTCTCGCCATCAAACTGAGCTCGCGAGGTCCGGTCCTCTACCGAGCCGAGCGCGCCGGTCGTGACGGTCACAAGTTCGTCATGTACAAGCTGCGGACCATGACCGTGGGTTCCGAGGCGGCTGGAGCCATCACCGGCGGAGCGGCCGATTCGCGAATCTTCTATGCCGGTCGCGCCCTCCGTGCTGTGAAGCTCGACGAGCTCCCACAACTCTTCAATATCGTGCGCGGTGACATGGCCTTCGTCGGGCCGCGGCCTGAAGCCCCTCGCATCGTGACCGATCACTACCAGCCGTGGATGATGGAGACGCTGAAAGTCCCACCTGGGGTTGTGGGGCCGGGGAGTCTCGGCTACTTCCTGGAGGAGGAACAGATTCCCGCCGAACCCGCGGCGGCGGAGAAGTACTACGTCGACGTGTTGCTGCCACGAAAGCTCGCGCGTGACCTCGTCTTCGTCCGCGATGGGTCGTTGCGATACCGAGCTCAGATCATCGTGAGGACGCTCTTGGGCATCGTGCGGCTCGATCATTTAGCGGGTCGTCTTCGCGCCAGGGAGTCGAGAGCCGCCGAATCGCTCTTGACGTCAATTCACACGAGGGTCGAGGTCGTCGCTCCAGAGGTGGACATATGAGCAACGAGAGTGCGTTTCTCCCTTTCGCTCTGCCAGATGTGGGAGAGGCGGAGATCGAGGCCGTCGCCGACGCTATCCGGTCGGGTTGGGTCTCCACGGGGCCCAAGGTCAAGGAGTTCGAGAGTGAATTCTCGGCATTTTTGGGCGATGGGCTCCATGCCGTCTCCGTCAACTCCGCCACTGCAGGTCTCCACCTCTCCCTGGAGGCCCTTGGGATAGGACCCGGTGACGAGGTGCTCGTCCCGACGTGGACGTTCACGGCCACTGCGGAGGTTGTCCGCTACCTCGGCGCGATCCCTGTCCTGGTCGACGTCGACCCAGGGACGCTGAACATCGACCTGAACGACGCGAGCGCACGTCTGACCAAGCGAACGAGAGCCGTGATGCCGGTGCACTTCGCCGGGCTCGCGGTCTCGTCGACGGAGCTCGAGTGGTTTGGCTCGCTGAACGGTCTGGAGGTCGTGGAGGACGCAGCCCACGCGTTCCCCGCCTCAGATGGACGCCTGCCGGTCGGAGCAGGGACCAGCGCCGCAACCGTCTACAGCTTCTACGCGACCAAGACCATGACCACCGGCGAGGGAGGCATGATCGTCACGCGAAGGCCCGAGATCGCCGACCGCGCCAGGGTGATGCGTCTCCACGGAATCGACCGAGACGCGTTCGCGCGCTATCGGACCAACAAGCCGAGTTGGCACTACGACGTCGTCGCGCCGGGGTACAAGTACAACCTGACCGATCCAGCGGCGGCCATGGGGCTCGTCCAGCTCGCCCGCGCAGAGCAGATGCGTCTCCGTCGGCAGGAGATCGCAGCGGCCTACACGTCAGCGTTTTCTACGTCTCTCCTACAACTCCCTGTGCCTGCAGCGCCGGGCGCCGTTCACTCGTGGCACCTCTACGTGGTGCGGTTGCCGGAGGGAATCGACAGAGATGCCTTCGTCGGGTGGGTGGCGGAGGCCGGCGTCGGTACGTCGGTGCACTTCATTCCTCTGCATCTTCAGCCGTTCTGGCGCGACTTCGGCGATCATGAGCCGCAGGACTTCCCGGTCGCCACTCGTGAGTTTTCCCGAGTCGTCAGCCTTCCGATCTTCTCGAGCATGACGACTGATCAGGTCTCCCGGGTGATCGAGGCGGTCACGTCCGCGTTGAGGCATTTGGGAGGTGGCGAGTGAGGGTCGGTCTGCTCACCCAATGGTTCGAGCCTGAGCCGGGGCCTGCTGGGTTGCCGGGAACGCTGGCCCGAGGGCTTCTGGCACGTGGCCATGAGGTATCCGTAGTCACGGGCTTCCCCAACTACCCAACCGGTCGACTCGCGCCCGGATATCGAGTTCGACCTCGGACAGTTGAGGACAGAGCCGGAGTCCAGGTGACACGGGTCGCCCTGTACCCCTCGCATGCCGACTCCATCGCTAGAAGGGTGGCGAACTACGGTTCGTTCGCTGCGGCGGCGGCAACGTTGGGCGTGGCTCGAACGTTTCGCGACATCGACGTCCTGTGGGTCAACTACTCACCTGTGACGGTGGCCCTGCCGATGGCGGTCCAGCGAGCACTGCGGTCCACCCCCTCGGTCGTCCATGTGCTGGACCTGTGGCCCGATACGTTGACGGCGACAGGTTTCCTACCCGGCCGGGGGGCGGCACGAATGGCCGTCTCGGTGGCGGATCGGGCCGCCAAGAGCATGTATGCGGCGGCTGACCGTGTCGCGTACATCTCCCCTGGAGTCGGGGAAGTCCTGTCCTCTCGGGGCGTTCCCCGCTCGAAATTGAGTTACGCACCCATGTGGGCCGACGAGAGCATCTACGGACACGAGCAACGAGGCGCCGAACGTGGTTTCGGGCTCGATGCCGACGACGTGGCGGTCCTTTATGCGGGGACGTTGGGTCGGGCCCAAGGGTTGGAGACCCTGATCGAGGCTTCCGCCACCCTGCGGGAGGCCGGCCTCGTGTGCCTCATTGCCGGCTCGGGCACCGAAGAGCAGCGCCTGAAGAGAAAGGCGATCGACCTAGGTGCCGACAACGTCCGCTTTCTCGGACGGCTTCCCTCCGCCGAGATGCCACGGCTCATGGCCGCTGTAGACGTTCACTTCGTGGCCCTGAACGACGACCCTCTGGCCAGGATCACGATGCCCAGCAAGGTGCAGACGATCCTCGCGTTCGGCGGTGCCATGGTGGGAAGCGTCGTCGGTGACGCGGCCGCCGTCATCGAGGAATCCGGGGCGGGCTGGACCTGCGCTCCAGGCGACGCCAGAGCTTTGACGCGACTGCTTCATCAAGTCATCGACGAGGGCTCGTCGGGGTCGCGCACACGAGGCATCCGAGGTCGGCGCTACTACGACGCTCACTTCGCCATGGATGTCGGAATCGACAGAATCGAGAAGCTCCTGCTGGCGGCGGTCGAAAGCGGCGAGAAGTGCCGATGACCCCACTGTCCGACCGCGACATCGATGAAGCGGCCCGATTGCATCTACGCGCCTTCCCGAACTTCTTCTTGAGCCAACTGGGCGAGCGATTCGTCCGTGAGTTCTACCGAGGGTTCACAGCGGACGGGTCTGTGACGGTGGTGGCTCGCGACGCCAAGGGTACGTTGATCGGCGTCGCAGTCGGCCACGTCCGTCCCCAAGGGTTCTTCCGTCGGCTGCTGCGAAGGCGCTGGTACGCCTTTGCCTTGGCCAGCGTCCGGCTCGTGCTCCGTCGACCGAGCCAGATTCCGAGACTCCTGCGAGCGGTGAACTATCGAGGCGAGACAGGCGACTACACTCCCGCCGGAGCCTTGCTCAGCTCGATATGCGTCGATCCCCAGCGTCGAGGGGAGGCGGTGGGGTCGAGGCTGCTGCACGCCTGGGTCGAAGAACTGCATGGAGCCGGCGTGACCACGGCATATCTGGTGACGGACGCGGAAGACAACGATGAGGTGAATCGCTTTTACTCGGCTGCTGGGTGGGAACTCCACCACAGCTACACGACCGTCGAGGGTCGCTCGATGAATTGCTACGTGCTACCGACCCGACCCTGACCTATGGGTAAGAAGGAATACGTGTCGTCGATGCAATGCAATCGCTCGAGAGGTTCCTCATGACTGCTGCAGTGCTCGGCCCGGTCCTGGTGACGGGCGGGACCGGTTCTTTCGGTTCGACGATGGTGCGGCGCTTGCTAGAGAGGGACGTATCGGAAGTCCGAGTGCTGAGCCGTGACGAGGCAAAGCAGGACGCGATGCGGCGAGAACTCGGTGACGCCCGAGTCCGCTTCCACGTTGGTGACGTGCGAGATCCGCGGAGCGTCGAAGACGCAGTCCAGGGAGTCCGGCACATTTTCCATGCGGCCGCGCTCAAGCAGGTGCCGAGTTGCGAGTTCTTTCCGCTTCAAGCCGTCAAGACAAATGTCGAGGGCAGCGACAACGTGATCCGTGCCGCCGAGCGCTTCGGGGTCGAGTCAGTGGTCTGCCTGAGCACGGACAAGGCGGTCTACCCGATCAACGCCATGGGGATATCCAAGGCGATGATGGAGAAGGTGGCGCAGGCTCACGCCCGCAACCGTGGCGAGAGTGGACCGACGGTATCGATCACACGCTACGGAAACGTGATGTACAGCCGAGGCTCGGTCATTCCGGTCTTCGTCGAGCAGATTCGCACCGGCAAGCCGCTCACACTCACGGACCCTACGATGACGCGGTTCCTCATGTCTCTCGAGGAGTCGGTCGACCTGGTCGAGTATGCCTTCGGCAATGCCTCACCCGGCGACCTGTTCGTCCGCAAGGCACCGGCTTGCACGGTCGAGGTCCTCGCCAGGGCCACTGCCTCACTCTTCGGAATCGAGGAGCCGGAGCTGCGCATCCTCGGTACCCGCCACGGCGAGAAGCTCTACGAGTCGCTGCTCAGCCGAGAAGAGATGCAGAAGTCCGACGACCAGGGCTCCTACTACCGGGTGCCGCTCGACGCCCGCTCGCTTGAGTACGAACTGTTCTTCGAGGAGGGCGAGTCGATGGTGTCGGACGACGACTACACCTCCCACAACACCGAACGACTCGATGTGGAGGGCGTCAAACGCCTGCTGCTCTTGCTCCCGCCGTTGCGCCGCGAGCTTCAGGCCGCTGGCCGCCCTACGGACCCCACGTGAACGTCGTCATCACCGGAGGGCACGGGTTCCTTGGCTGGCATACGGCATGTCGGCTTCGAGCTCTTCACGGTATCGACGCCCAGCGCCTGGGACGCCACGACGCCGCCGAGGCCTGGGGCGCTGCCGTGGCGGCCGCAGACGTCGTGCTGCACATTGCGGGGGTGAACAGGGCCGAGACCCCCGAGTTGGTGCGTGCCGGCAATCTTCGACTTGCCGAGCTACTAGCTGAGGCAGTTCGCGCCGCAGGGCGGCCGGTACGGATCGTCTACGCGAACTCGATTCACGCGGAACAGCCCACTCCATACGGCGAGGGCAAGGCCGGCGCGGCCCGCATCCTTGCAGAGGCGGTGGCGGAGGTCGGTGGGTCACTGGCCGACGTGCGTTTGCCGAACCTGTTCGGAGAGCAGGGCCGCCCGGGCTACAACTCATTCGTCGCCACGTTCTGTGCGGCGGTGGCGGCGGGGGAGATCCCGACGGTGACCGCCGACAACGAGGTGCCCCTCTTGCACGCCCAGGGAGCGGCGGCAGCCCTGCTCGAGGCGATGGAGGGACGGGAGAACGTGGTCCTCCGTCCGGCTGGTCGTCCTACGAGGGTGAGCGAGGTCGCCGACCTGCTGCGCGAGTTCGACCATGTGTACCGCCGTGGCGAGATTCCGGCGCTGCTAGACCGGTTCACGATTGATCTTTTCAACACCTACCGTTCCTACCTGTTTCCCGACCGGTCCCCGCACCACCCGCAGCTGCACTCCGATCCGCGCGGAGACCTCGTAGAGACCAGCCGAGCCCACGGCGGCACCAGTCAGGGGTTCGTCTCGACCACGCGTCCGGGCATGACCCGCGGCGACCACTACCATCTGCACAAGATCGAGCGCTTCTTCGTCGTGCGTGGCTCGGCCGAGATCTCGCTCCGGCGGCTGCTGGATGACGAGGTGGTGACGTTCCGGCTCGACGGCTCGAAGCCGGGCTTCGTTGACATGCCGACCCTGTGGGTCCACAACATTACGAACGTCGGGGAAGAGGACCTGGTCACTGTGTTTTGGGCCGACCAGCTGCTCGACCCCGCGAACCCGGACCAGTACCCCGAACGTGTGCACCTGGAGGTGTCCTGAGTGAAGGTCATGACGATCGTCGGGACCCGCCCCGAAATTATCCGATTATCACGCGTGATCGCCCGGCTGGACGCCACCGAAGGCATCGAGCACGTTCTGGTGCACACGGGGCAGAACTACGACCGCCAGCTCAACGAGGTCTTCTTCGAGGATCTCGCCCTCCGCGAGCCCGATCACTATCTGGGCGTCGACACTAGCTCTCTGGGGGCAGTCCTAGGCGGAGTGCTCATCGAGACCGAGAAGGTGCTGCTGGCGGAGCGCCCGGACGCCGTGCTCGTGCTCGGTGACACCAACAGTTGCTTGGCGCTGGTGATGGCCAAGCGGATGAAGATCCCGACCTACCACATGGAGGCCGGCAACCGTTGCTTCGACGAGAACGTGCCGGAGGAGACAAACCGTCGCCTCGTCGATCATGTCGCTGACTTCAACCTCGTATACACCGAGCACGCGCGCCGCAACCTGCTCGCCGAGGGCCTGCACCCTCGCCGGATCCTGCTCACAGGTTCGCCCATGCGCGAGGTGCTCGAGAGGTTCCGTCCCCAGATCGAGGCCTCATCGGCCTTGGACGCCCTAGGGCTGACGCCACGTGAGTACTTTCTCGTCAGCGCACACCGTGAGGAGAACGTTGACTCACCTGAGCGCCTCGGGATGCTTCTCGACTGCCTCCGCGCCGTGCGCGATCGCTGGGGCCACCGGATCATCGTCTCCACCCACCCGCGCACCCGGAAGCGACTTGAGGCGCTGGGCGAAGGACACGACTTGGCGGGCATGGAATTCCTCGAGCCTTTCGGCTTTCACGACTACAATAGCCTGCAGCTCGAGGCCGCCTGCGTGCTCTCCGACAGCGGCACGATCTCCGAGGAGAGCTCGATCCTGGGGTTCCCCGCCATCACCCTGCGCGACTCGATCGAGCGACCTGAGGCCTTGGACTCAGGATCAATAGTGATGACCGGCCTGAACGTTCCCGACGTGGTTCGAGGCGTGGGGCTGACGATGGCTTCAGCCGGAACCGCCAGGTCCACCCCCGTAGGCTACGAATTTACCGATACGTCTCTTCGCACCACTCGCTACATCATCTCGACGGCCGGACGCCACCGGGAATGGGCCGGAATTCGTGGTGAGCGGATGTGAAGCACCACACGCCTTTATGGAGCCTCACCACTCCGCAACTCGCGCCGAATGGTCAGGCAACTTCGGTCGTTCTGGCGACCATTCACCCGCGAGGCGACCAACGAATTCTCAAGTGCATCCAGAGTTTGTTGAATCAGCATTGTCGGGTTCACGTTGTATGGCTTGGCGAGGAGGTTGGCCAGACCTGTCACGACGACTGGTTAACGGAAACTGTCATCCGTACTCCGCGTTCAACGAAGCAACGACTCTTGCGCACGTTGCCGGTAATACGCGCCGCGCTGCGCGATGAGGCGAGGATACTGTATATCCACGACTTCTACATGCTTCCTCATGGACTTCTGTGGAAAATGCTTCGACGCAGAGGGCGGGTCGTTTTCGATTCACACGAGTTCTATCCCGAATTGTATTCGGCCAAGTTTCCGAATCTGGTCAGAAATCAGGCCGCCTGGGCCATAAAAGTCTTGGCTAAAACTCTTTATCGGAACGTCGACGGGTTCTCGCTGGTATCGCCCCTGATGGTGAGCAGTACCTCAAGAGACCAGCCAATCATCATCACTCCCAATTATCCTTCCAGATCGCTTTTTCAGCACATCACGGAAACAGATCCAGATCGCAATTTGCGTAGCATCATTCATTCAGGTTCCATATCGCCGGCGTACGGCATTGCCACACTGATCAAGGCTGCAAAATTGCTGGAAGAGCGCCACGTCGACGTGAGGATAGACATCGTAAACCGATTCAGCTCCGATGCTCTCCGCGACTGGTTTGAACAGGAGATTGAAGCCAACGGACATCCATCGACTTTGCGCAGGATCCCAGCTCGGCCCGCGCAAGACATGTGGGGCCTGCTTCGCCATTACGGGGCAGGTCTGAGCTTGATCGAGGAACGGGGTCAAAACGGGCTTGCCGTGCCAACCAAGATCTATGAATATGGGGTAAGTGGCCTGTTCGTGATTGCATCGGACACCCCTGCGCAGGCTGAGTTCGTTCGGACCTCGCCAGGGGTCCACGGCGCTATTTATAAGGGTGCATCAGCTAGTTCGCTAGCGGATTCGATAGAGGAATATCTCGCGCAAGCCGAACAAATAGCTCAAGAGACCGAGGTGGCTCGGCTCGCTGCAGACATTGAGTATGACTGGGACAGGTCGTGCTCGCCTCAATTCCGATTCTTCAAGGATATGTGAACCGTGGCCACTGCTGCCGACTGCACAAGGGCTGATGCCTGCAGATCTAGCACTGGGCGGCATTGCCCGGGACCGTGGAAACGCTGAAAGAGTCCTAGCTTTGCTGACTTGGTTCCTGCGTCCGTTGTTACTGCGCGCGTCACTGCTAGGGCGGGCATTCGGATGGTGTCAGTACTCTCCGAACGTTGTATGGTGAGGCGTGTGGTGCTTCGCTCAACCGATGGCAGGCCCTACCTCGCCGTTTCGGTGGCCGTACTCATTGCTTACGCGACCATCATCCACTGGACATTCCAGACAGAGATAGCGCCCGTTTTCAACTATCTAGGCGCCCGATACCGTTCGCCTGACTTGGCGAATTACTGCTTTGTAGGTCTGGCTCTCCTTTTGTCCTGTATTGTTTTGCCGGGGCGCATTGATACTCCAGCGGACCTAGTCTTGTGGGTCCTTTTCATCGTTGTTGGAGTCCCGGCCGCCCTGGTTCCTCAGTATAGTGACATCATTCCCGTTCCCGACAGTTTGCGTCTGGGCTTAATAGTCGCCGCAGCGTTCCTCGCAATGGGTCTTGCGGTTCACGCTCGGCCCTTCTTCTGTTCGATACGAATCTCACTGCCGCCGCAGTTGATCTGGGCCTGCCTTGCGGGCATCAGTTTGATCACCTATACCCTCGTCGCCGCAACTTTTGGCTTGTCGTTTGTGAACTTCTCTTTCGAATCGGCCCGCGATATCCGTCTCGTCTATAGGACTGAAACGGCTGGTGGTGGAGTCCTCGGCTACCTCGTTCGATATCAAGGAAGTGTCATCAATCCATTCTTGGTCGCAACGGGCGTGCTGCGTCGACAGTGGATCACCTTGGTCGCCCCGGCCGCGGTTGGCCAATTGATTTTGTTTGGCGCGACCGGATACAAGTTGTTTTTTTTCTCGGTCCCTGTGCTCATTGCGCTGACTTGGCTGTTCGCAACGCGCCGCAAGATCACCGGGCAAGGAGTGGTGGGAGCGGTCGTCCTGGCGTCGCTGGTGGCCATTATTGTGGACAAGCTACGAGGTGGGCCGATCTATTGGATCGAAATCTTCGTTGACCGTTTTCTCATTATTCCGGGAATGCTGACAGCTGCCTATGTTCAGGTCTACGATGACAGGCCGAAGCATGCTTGGGTTTACGCCGGTCTGAATCCGTTCAGCCAGGACCCCTATCACGGCACACCCCCAGGTTTCGTTGTCGCCGCCGACTTCTCGGGTAACGCTCAAGCTAATGCCAACGCCAACTTCTTGGCTGACGGCTATGCAAATCTGGGGTACATCGGCCTTGCGGTGGGTGTCGTTGTTGTCGTGCTCATCCTGTGGGGCGTGAACGCCACGTGTAGTCATGTGCAGTTGTCGGTTGCGGCGCCGGTATTGTTGCTGCCCACCCTGACCCTCGCGAACGGAAGCGCTTTCATTGCTATTCTCACGGGAGGTTTTCTTCTTGCGTGTCTCTTGCTTGCATCGCTGCCGGCCGACTGGGGAGCGGATGCACAAGCACCGCGCGCACCGTCGTAGGCGCCGGTGTTCAGATCACGCGGCGGACATCCGGCGGGAGACTGTTGTGGTTCGTCGGCTAAGGTCCCAAGAGATCGCATAAGTCAGCGCGGAAATCCCACCAAGTATCCATATTGTTTGACCTGCAGTCATCCCCATAAGGGCTGGGCCTGTTATAGCAGATGTCACGGCGGTCAGGCGAAAGCAATCCCAGCCGAATTGCAGAGTCGCGCGCTCATAGACGATGAGGGTCTGTGAGAGTGGAGATGCGACAAACTGAGCAACGATACTGATCGCTAGTGCGCGTGCGTAATGTCCGCTCTGTTCCCAGTCGCTACCAAAGACCAGTCCAAATATTGGCGGCGCGAGGAGAATTACGATTCCGCCGCAGACGGTTCCAGCTGCAAGCAGAGCTGCCGAGGCTCTATAGAAGTACCTGGACTCGCCTCCCGTGGCTTCACGACGTATGCGTGCCAGTTCACCTAAATACACCTGGGCCACAGCCATGCCGACGAGCGTCATGGGCATAGCAAGGACGCGCTGCGTGAGTCCAAACCAACCCACGACATCAGTATCAAAAAACCTAGCTAACAGAAAAATGGGGGCTTGCAGCCCTAGGACGTTGATGAGACCTGCGAAAGCAAGAAGCGTCGGGACTCGGCGATATCGGTTTAGCGTTGCCAATATGAAATCTGCGTGTCTGCCCTCTCTTGCGTAGGGAGAGAGCAGGCCAGCGCCGTAGAGCAGGCTGGCGGCGCCCACGATCTGGCCGAGTGCGAACCCTAGGACGAGGCCGCCGACGCCGTAGCCCATCAGGCCGGCCGCGATCTGAAAGCCAAGGCTAGAGAGAGCCATAAGAACGTTTCGGCGCGCGATCGCTCGGTAACGCAAGTGCCGTATGGCCATTGCGTTCAAGATCGAAAAGACGGCCATCGCTGCAGCCATGATGGGCGTGACCCATAACCAGTCCCCTACGGCCCCATCGAGCATCTTGTGTGACACTGCGGCAAATAGGGTCGATAAGAGTGCGGCGTTCAGAAGAGAAGCAACCAGCCCCGCGTGAAGGAGTGCCCAGGCAGATGTCTCATGCTTGGGCAGAGGCACAGCCAATTCAAGACGCAGTGAGAGTATCGGAGTCAGTACGATGGCGACGCTCGTAAGTACAGTAAATGCGCCGAAGCTGGCGGGGTCGAAAAGCCGTGTGATGACAGGCGAGAGCACAAGCGCGATCAAACTGCCGAAACTGGTGCCAAACATAATCGTTGCTACGCCACGCCGGGCCCGCGAGTTGAATATCTTTACGGGCTTAATAGTCAACGTTGGGGCCCGACTGTCGGCCGATGACGAGGGTGATTACATTCTCTCCCAACTGGCCCGGGGTTAAGATGCTGCGACCATCTAACACGACACTGACCCCTGGCAGGTCTTCGCCGGATAAGTTTCGGTACTCTGGGTGATCCGTGTGAATGACGGCGGCATTTACATGATCGCCCAAGCGGTAAGCGGCTAGCCCAAGTTGGGTAAGTTCAGTCTCCGTATAGAGGGGGTCGTGCACCGTGACGGAAGCCCCGCGGTCCGCGAGGGCTTCGACGATCGGGAAGATGCCGGAAAAGGCCGTTTCCTTGACTGCTCCGCGGTAGGCGGCGCCGAGGACTGCCACGTGAGCCCCGTGCAGGTCCCCGTAGACGTGTGCCAAGCGTTCGACGGCGTGTATTGGCATAGATGCATTGGTCGCCCTTGCGGTGCTGACCACTGTTGCCTCGGGATCATTCGAGAGGTATAGGCGTGGATAAACTGGAATGCAGTGACCGCCTACGGAGATGCCCGGTCGGTGGATGTGACTGAATGGTTGGGAGTTGCACGCCTCGATTACGCGGTAGATGTCAATGCCGGACTTCTCGGCGAATTTGGCGAACTGATTCGCGAGCCCGATGTTTACGTCGCGGTAGGTGGTTTCAGCCAGCTTGGCCATCTCGGCGGCCTCTGCACTCCCCAGATCCCACACGCCGTTCGCACGCTCTAGGTCGCTGCGCTCATCAAAATCGAGCACAGCTTCGTAGAACTCCCGAGCTTGCGAGGCGCCTTCCTCTGACAGGCCCCCGATCAGCTTCGGGTACTTGCGGAGGTCTTCGAAGACCCGACCGGTGAGCACGCGCTCGGGGGAGAAGACGAGATGGAAGTCTGTGCCTTCCAGAAGTCCGCTCACCTTCTCGATCATCGGCTTCCACCGAGTGCGAGTGGTGCCCACCGGCAGCGTGGTCTCGTAACTCACCAGCGTGTCCGGCGTGAGGTTTGCGGCGAGGTCGCAAGTGGCCGAATCCATCCACGCGAAGTCAGGCTTGCCATCGGCATCCACGAATAGGGGCACCACTATGACGACGACATCCGCTGAAGGGATGCCTTCTGAGTAATCAGTGGTGGCACGTAGACTGCCTGCCGGCACGAGGCGACCGAGATGTTCGTCGAGGTGAGCCTCGCCCGGGAAGGGCGCGACGCCGGCGTTGATAGTGGCGACTGTACTTGGGTTGACGTCGATGCCAACCACCTGGTGACCCTTAGCGGCGAATTGAGCGGCCAGGGGCAAGCCGATCTTGCCCATCCCGATGACGGCGATCTTCATCTCAGAGTTCCTGATCGATCGAGAGCGTGCGGCCCTCGCGGGCTGACTGGATGCAGGCGTCTGCAACCGCCACGGTACGCATGCCCTCGCGCATGGTGACCACGTCACGGCGTTCGCCGCGTACTGCGTCACGGAAGGCTTCGTGTTGCACCTTCAGGGGTTCGGGCTTGGAAATGGCGTAGCGGGTGCTGTTGCCCTCGGTGACCCCGCGGAAGGTGGCGATCTGGTCCCACTCCGTAGCTACGAGACCGTTCTCGTGGAATGTGAGGTCTGCGTTGAGAGTGTCGGCAACGAACGCCCCATTCTCGCCTGTGACGATGGTCAGACGCTCTTTCAGGGGCGACAGCCAGTTGACGAGATGACTGACGACGACACCGCCTACCGTCCTCGCGGTAACGGAGATCAGGTCCTCGTGGGGGCGGCCGCTCTTGTGTGCGGTGTGGGCGGACACGCAGTCGTACTTGTCCTGCAGCACCCAGGCGGTCAGGTCGATGTCGTGGGTCGCGAGGTCCTTGACCACCCCCACGTCGGCTATACGGTTGGGGAACGGACCCTGCCGTCGGGTCGCCACCTGATAGATCTCTCCGAGTGCGCCGTCGTCGAGTCGTGCCCTGAGCGCGACCAAGGCCGGGTTGCATCGCTCGATGTGACCAACCGCGTTGACCAGGCCCGCCCCCTCGAAAGCGTCAACGAGTTGCTTCGCCTCCGCGCTGTCGGTGGCCAGCGGCTTCTCGATCAAGGTGTGTACTCCGGCCGCAGCCAGTTCCAGCCCCGAATCCAAGTGATAGACGGTAGGGGTGGCCACGACAGCCATGTCGATCCCAACCGAGATCATCTCCGCCACCGTGCCAACGACCCGGGCACTGCCCCCCATCTTGTGAACGTCACCGGCGGGGTCTGCCACGGCGACAAGGTCCATCCCGTCGATGGAGCGCAGCACTCGAGCATGGTTACGGCCCATCATGCCGATGCCGACGAGGCCTACACGCAGGTCAGGCATCAGACCCCCGCCGTAGCGAGCGTGTTCACGGCTGTGACGATGCGCTCCAGGTCGCCCAGGCTCAGAGAGGGGTGGACCGGGAGCGAGAGGCACTCGCGAGCAGCCTGCTCCGTCACCGGCAGGTCGACGGCGGACTGGAATGGCGCGAGCCGGTGGTTCGGGATTGGGTAGAACATGCCCGAACCGATCTGGTACTCGTTGCGAAGGGCAGCGGCCAGGCCGTCGCGGTCGTCGGCGACGCGGATCGTGTACTGGTGGTAGACGTGCACCGCCCCGGACTTAACTGTGGGTGGAGTCACGCCTCGAAGATTCTCGGTGAGGAAGGCGGCGTTCTCCTGCCGCTGCTTCGTCCAGGCGTTGACCTTGGTCAGTTGCACCCGGCCGATCGCGGCATGGATGTCAGTCATCCGATTGTTGAACCCAACGACCTCGTTCTCGTACTGCCGTTGCATGCCCTGGTTGCGGTAGAGGCGCATGTAGCGCTCGATCTCAGCGGTCGCCACCGACACCATGCCGCCCTCGCCGGACGTCATGTTCTTGGTGGGATAGAGCGAGAACATGCCGAAGTCGCCGAAGGCACCCACGGGCGTTCCGTCGAGCGAGGCGCCGTGCGCTTGAGCTGCGTCCTCAAAAAGACGGAGACCGTACCGGCCGGCGACCGATTGGAGTGCCGTCATGTCCGCAGGGTGGCCGTACAGATGGACAGGCATGATCGCGACGGTGCGCTCGGTGACGCAGGCTTCGACGCTGGCCGGGTCGAGGCAGAAGGTGACCGGGTCGATGTCCGCGAAGACGGGCTTGGCGCCAGCCAGGGAGACGGAGTTCGCGGTGGCGGCGAACGTGAAGGACGGGACGATCACCTCGTCCCCAGGCTTGATGCCTGCAGACAATAGGCCCAGGTGCAGACCGGAGGTGCCGGAGTTCACCGCAATACACGCCCGTCCAAGGCCGAAGTGCGCCGCGAACTCCTGTTCAAAAGCCGCGACCTCGGGTCCTTGGGCGATCATGCCGCTGCGCATGACGCGGTCGACGGCAGCGCGTTCCTCGTCGC
>LULE01000256.1_pt1 | contig 20452 bp, 33 predicted proteins | sample 728231 | NCBI WGS metagenome assembly LULE01 (sample SAMN03860297, study PRJNA289734) | marine metagenome | biome: seawater column; feature: ocean; material: water; isolation source: Red Sea water column Station 192 - depth 10m | place: Saudi Arabia: Red Sea | collected 2011-10-15 | depth 10 m | reverse complement strand
TAAAGAGGAGTACCTGTCTCTAAGGCATAAGATAAAAGCTAGAGAGATATGGTGCGATATGTTTAGATCCTTGAACAGTTCTCGTAAAAGAGAGATGAAGTTTGTTCAGGATCTAGGTTAATTAACAATAGGAGAATAAAATGGAATGTCTAACTTGGCAACCTGAAGAACTAATAGCAGTTGCTTCTGCACTTTTAAAGGATGATAAAAAAAACAATGAAAAAATATTTGAAAGAAAAAATTCTCTCAATGATGAGTTCTATACTTTCATGAGAGTATTATCTAATGAATATGAATATAGATATCAAAAAGAGTGTAGTTATTTAAGTGAAAACTTTGCAAATGGATTACATTTTGTATCAAAAAGAAACTTAGAATATTTGGTTTTTGAGCTAGTGTATGGCTTCATTAAACCAGAAGAAATACGAAATAAAGTAAAAGAGGAGATGGAAAGAATATCTGATCCATCAATTACTTTTGACGAAGCGATAAAAAAACAAAATGATGGAATGATGGAAACACTAAGTTTTTATTCAATTATGGGTGCTTTAGCGATGAAAATAGAAGAAGGTGAAATTGATATTCATGACTTCAAAATAGATAAAAATTTGCGTAAACATCTTAAAAATATAATGAGCCACGATAAGTTTATGTATGAAGAACAAAGAAAAAAAATAGAGGAAGTACGAAATGAAAACTAACAATAGGAGAAGATAATGAGAGAAAGTCAGCATAAAATGATAATAGATGCACTATCAACTGGTCAAAGAGTAACTGTAAGACAACTTGCTACCAAACCCATATACAGTATGTATGGCGGGAAAAGGTTGTCTGAACTCAAAGAGAGAGGTTACGACATAAGAGATCATTGGGTAGAAGCAGAGAATGGTAAGAGATACAAAGAGTATTTCTTCCCAAAATCTGAGATTAATAGACTAAAGAGAGGGAAAAAGAAATGAGTGTTGATGAATATAGCGGAATGATAAAAGCATATAAGAATGTAAAAGATTATTGCGATCAGCTTTCTAAGATAGCAAAAGATAAAAGTGTCGTTACACAGACTATGAATACTATCTTAGATAGCATACAAAAATATTGTGATTCATCTATAACTATTGTTGAAGAAAACATAGATGGTGAAATAGAAAGAATGTATGAAATGATGGAGGGCAAAAAAGATGATAGACAAGATCATAGAGATTTGTAATGAACTACCTGATATAGTTAAAGCAATTCTATTTGTATCAGTTATTAGTATCTTTTGGTCATTGGTATTGTAATGGATTCTGCCAAAAGAAAAAAGATAGTAGAAGAACAAAAAATGCATGAGATTTTTAATCGAGTAAAAGCTCCATGGCACAAAGGTAATATAAGTTATTCAAAAACTATAAACTATGAGCATTTCAAGGTCAAATGGTCTACTTTAACTCCAAAGCAAAGAGACGAAATGTTTTTATTTGAACTAAAACTTTATGATTTCTTATCTGTTAGTATTATTTTTGCATTTTATCGACTTGGTTTAGAGACAGTTGGTGAAATGAAAGATTTCTTTTTCAGTCATTCTAGTAAATATATTTTAAAGAATATGTACAACATGGGTAAAAGAAACATACAATATTTAGCTATGTTTATGTTGGAATTTTACCCAGAAGATTTTGAAAAAAGTGATAAGAAAATAGAGGTAAAAGTGCCAAAAAAAAAGATAAAACCATGTGATGTGTTTTATATTTAACTATGTATCGAAACAAAAAACTGCTTGAACTAATGAGAGAACTGCCATGTATGTCGTGTGGCATACAAAATGGTACGATAGTAGCTTGTCATAGCAACCAAAGTAAGCATGGCAAGGGAATGGGTATCAAAGCGCCTGATTCTCTTGTCGTTGCTTTATGTCATACTTGCCACCAAGAATTGGACAACGGGAAGAAGTTAAGCAAAGAGGAGAGGAGACATTTGTGGGATCAGGCATACATAAAGACTATGCAATATCTTATAGAACATGAAATGCTAATAATCAATGAGAAGTAAAAAACTAAGAAGATATCTTTGGGTAAATAATATTTACGATTATACAAATACTAAAATAAAAAGTTATTTTACTAGAAAGGGCATAAAATATATGATTGGAACTCAAGATTTGTTTGAGCCAAAACCTTTTAAACTATCAAGTGTTAAATTTCATGCTTCCTACTATGCTTCTGTTCCTGCTTACACTTGGCAATATGACCAAGAAATAGAAGAATTTACAGAGAATGAGCATTACAATAAACATAGTTTTTCCAAAATAGAGGACTTGAGGTTGGATTTAAGAGACCAATTATCGATGTGTGTTATTAATAATATAGCAGAAATATTTGAAGATATGGACAAAAATTTAGAAGTTGATGTTTTTATAAACGGCATAAAATTTGAATACAAATGTGATTTGAGCCAAATGAAAGAATTTGAAATAAACAAAAATAGCACAAGACAAGAAATTGTTGTTTTTGGGAAAAAATATAATTTATTAGACCAATTTATTAAAAAAAGAATTATTTAGGTATTTATAATGATAAAAATTGAAAAGAACATACCAATAACAAAAGGCGGGAGACCCAGAAAGTATAAAGAATATATTGATGCTTTCGATAACATGAGCCTGAATGAATCTTTCCTTGTAAATGATTACAAAATAGTAGATTCTGTTAGAAGATATGCTTGGAAACAAAAGATTCCTTGCAAGTTTAGAACGATAGCCAAAAATAGCTATAGGATATATAAAGTTAATGAAAGCTGATCTTCTTTCACTTCTGACTGCAAAGTCAATGAACTATGAAATATCAAGTGGTAACCACGATGCTATAACTTCTGAAGATATCGCGCACTTTTTAGGAACTAGGGATTTAGATAGCAGAGAGTACGATTTCTTGATGGCTAAGTATACAGAGGATAACCATGCTAGATCAATGTTGTTTGATGATATTTATGAAGATGTATTCGGCATCTTTACTAAACATATAGATATATCCGAGATCAAAGCTGATAAGTATTTTATAAGACATTTTATTAATCTTGCATTGAGAGAAACCATGCTGACTGTTTGTCCATTCTGTCATGGTAGGGGTGTTATCAAAACAAAGAATAGTATAGAGAAGTGTTATCATTGTGAGGGTACAGGGCAATTTATTTATGATGATGATAATCGTCCAGAGTTTCTTGGTATGAAGAAAGAAGAATACATGGATTACAAAAAACCATACATCGAAACTTTAGAGATGGTAAAAAATATTGAGATCAATGCCCTAGCTAAGATAGGGGATGAATAAACTCAAATGGACTAGCTCACTAATCCTCTCTTGTGGGTTAGTCTTAACATCATTTAATATCTATCCAGTCAATCTTTATGTGCAGTTTATAGGTGTGATGGGTTGGTTGGTTGTAGGTGTGAAGACCAAAGATAATGCTCTTGTCTTTGTAAATGGTGTTGGATTGGCAATTTTAGGTTTTGGTGTAATTTATAGCCAAACTTTGTAAAAAAAGTGCCCCTAGAATCGCCATAATCCAATTTAAATGAGGTGGGTGATACCTTAGTAACCCCCTAATGTGTTAGTCTGTTCTCATCTATTTTAGAGTCCTTTTCAGGGGTGTCGCCTGTTTCTTCCTCTGTATTGTCCTGAATCATAGCTAATTTAGGTTTGAGTGCAGGAATTTTGCTAACAAGACCTTGTAGTTCTTCAATTAACTCCTCATCGGATTTGTTTGTACCTTTCTCTACATTGAGATTTACATTTTGTGAACTAAATCCACTCATCTCTAGTACAAGTTTTGCAGTATTGAGTCTTACTGAGTCTTGATCTGATCCTAACAAGTCTTGTAAGACCGATATGGCTCTGCCTGATGTGGCAGATATTCTTTCTTCATTCTTCTCTCTAATTCTTGTTCTTTATCTATTTTTTTCGGCATCGCTTTTCTCCATTAACCATTTCTTTAACTTGTTTGTTGTGTGCTTGGGTAGAGGTAAATCTTTTCTGAACTTTATCCAAGACTTATCTAGTACCAAGCTACCATCTATATCGACTTGTATATCAGATCCTGATATGTGAGATACTATGGTAATACTTTTTTCGTTTTCTTCAACGACTAATCCAATAGATATACAATCAGCTAGTGCGTTGTCTAAATCATTTATGTTTGTCCACCCTGATGTGGGTGTTATTGCATCTTCCCAGTTTATAATCACGAGCTTTGGTTTCATTTTTTGCTTCTAAGAAAATTAAGATAATCTGCTCCCTCCTCTACTTCCCAAAATATTTTTATAAAGTCTGGGTGTGAATCTGGTAGTTCTGTATTGAATATTGCAACTGCACAAGCAGACATCATCTTACATGGCAAGTTCAATGCTTTTGCAAAGTTGTCATACTTCTTGTATGAGCCAACCTGGACACAATGCATAATCTTGTCATTGGTTGCATCTCTAATAGGACTGTATCCAGAGACATGAGTGTGTCCTGCTATAAGTAAGTGATCTCGTGCATTGAACAATGCGTGTCTTACGATACCATGAGCTGTGTTATACATAGAGTGCCCTCTAAAATTATGTGCACAGTTTACTTTGATTTCGTGTTTGGGTAGTTTTATTTTGAGTCTTGCGTTGTGGTCTTGATAAACAGACTTCAATGGTTTGCACATCCATTTGATAGGATCACCTTCCATCGCCCACATATCATGGTTACCTGCAACAATAAAGATATAAGGTGTCGCATTGATAAGCCACTCAACTAACTGCCATTGTTGCTCACCATTGGTGGTCTGATCTGCCCACAATCCTGCAAGTTTACCTCTCCTCGCCCAGTTGTTTGACAGATCGCCTACAGAACAGGCATACATACCATCTGTAGAATTGACTATATCTATGTGTTTTCTAAGGGATACCCAGTCACAGTTATCATCATCAACATGAGGGTCGCCTTGTATGTAAAGACCGATAGGTTTTGTGTCTTTGATTCTGATCTTGATAAATTCATCTTTTCTTTCACGAGCATCTTTTCTTTTGAATACTTCTGTTCTTTGCTCGATGAGTTCTTCTGTAGTCCAATCATTTTCTGTTCTTTCTTCAAGCTCATAGTTTTTTACGACTTTTGGATTTTGTGTTTTTTTGCCACAGGTCTTACATCTATATCTTTTTCTTTGGTGTTGTGTACCATCAGTACCTGCTTTGATAATATGGCTAGATCCACAACTAGGACAAACGAGCATATCTCCATCTTCGTTTCTTTGGATAACTCCGATCCTACTGTAGTTGCCACCATTGTTATGAATGGTCATTTGGTTTCTTCCTGCTTAATTAGGTATTCAATATACCATTTAGCTTTTTGTAAATCTTGTAGTGGTGTGCCTTTGTAAGGGAATCGAGTAACATACTTTACGATGTTCCCACGAACATAATCCATTTCCCATGAACGAATGTAATCAATCGTTTCTATGCCCTTCGTATAGTGGGCAGGTCGATTAATAATATCTTGTGTCTTTTTCTTGCTCATCTATCTTATCCATGACTTCATCCCAAGTAATGGGTGCACAATTTAAAAAAAGAACACCACCATACTTGTAATCAATCCTATTGTTGATAAGTGTCTTGATGCTTATTTGTGCTTTAGGATCAATCGCATGGATTGCTTTGATGATTTGCATTTCCCTTTTAGTGAAGGGTATGTTTGCACTCATAGTTATCTCCTATTAGTTTATGTATACTTAGATCGCTGAAACAATGTAGTAAGCCACAACTAATATTAGTATAAACTCTAAGACCGATATCTCTGGTCTTAGATATTTCGTTCTTATATTCCCTAATAAGAACTTTATTATCTTTTTCATCTCATCAATGGATTGCTACTCTTAGCTTTTAACTCCTCTACCTGAGATTTAAGTATAGATAATTCTTTTTCTAAAGGCACAATATTTGGAACTGACCTAGATTCTACAACTTCTAGTCTATTTAAAATACCACCCACTTGCACCATGATGCTTCCGAGGGTAATTACTAAACCTATGATTCCTGCTATTGTCTTGATGTCCATAGTCTGTCCTCGTATGTTTGGTTTGGATAAATGTTTCTGATATCGACATAAGTATTGTTGGTGTATGTGCTTATGTCAATGCTTTGTAAATCGGGTTGTATAAATATATCTGTATTGACTTGAGAGTAAGATGATATCTTATTATCTCTTGCCATAACTTTAGCTACTATCATCTGTGTAGCTTTGAGCTGTCCATCTATTGTCTTAATTTTGTCTGCGACCTTGATAGATATTTCTTCTATAGTTAGTTGGGTTTCAACACCCCTATCCTCGTTTGGTGCTTCTGTTCCTTCTGCGACAGCAGTTTCGTTGCTTTCATCCACTTCTGTATTTGTTTCTGTTTCTTCGACAACTTCTGTTTCATTGGTCTCCTCCACAGGTGCTTCGACTATTTCTTCAAAAACTTCTTCTATAACTTCTACTGTTTCTTCTATCTGCACTTCTGACTCGACTGAAATAATTTCTTCTTCTATAACTTCAGGAGCTAGTACAATAGTTTCTTCTATAAATTCTTCTTCTACAGTTAATTCTACCACTTCTGGTATAGGTTCTATATAGACTTCTTCTATTATTGGTTCTACAAATACTTCTTCAATAGCTATTTCTTCTATGTAGACTTCTTCTATTTGTTCAAATATCTCTTGTATCTCTTGAGTTTGTTCTACTGTCAATACAACAGGGTCATACTCCATTGTTACAGATATGTTATCTACATTAGGACCACCAAGCCGAGCAGGAGCATTAGCATCAGACCCACTAATAAAAATATTTCCATAGTTAGAACCAACCCCTGTATACGAGACAGTATCTGTAAAATCTTTGCCATTAATCCCTGTAACATTTGTTCTCTCCTGTGTTGTTGTTGCTAACACATTTTGATCTTCATCTCGTATTTGCAATCTAATAGTAAATGTATCTGCACCACCACGATTCGGTGCCCAAGATCCGACTCCTCCTTCACCATTTTGTACTTCTACACTAGAGTTCAGAGTGATGCCATTATCAAGCATTGGTTGAGTTATTGCTTCTGAAGCGAGAGGAAAAGTCTGCTCAATACTGCCATAGTCTCCAAACTCTAGGTCGTGTCCTCCTGGACAACAATCTCCTATTCTTTGTGTATCACCTGATAATGTCCACCCTGTAGTGCCATTATCGAATGTACCATTAGTGATAAGGTTTTGTGAAGTGTCTGCGTTTGCTAATAGAGGTAGCAGTAGCAGAATCCAAATGTTTTTCATTTCCTAGTTCTTCCCATCTTTGTTTAGCTTGTTCACCTATGAGTCCATCTATAGGACATGGTGTACCTGCATCCATCATAGACTTCCATACAGCTTTGTCTTGGCACATCAATGATATCGCTGCAACTTTCATACCTAAACCATTGAGTAGTTTTGCCTTCTTTCTTCTTTCGCACTCCATATCATGGTAGTAAGTACCCATAGATGTGCTGAAGCCAATAACAGTCATGCCGATAGAGAGGGGGATGACACAACTGTCTTGACCATAAACTGACATAGCAGGTGCTGATGATGTGTTTACAGCAGTCTTTTGATTCGTTGAATTATTTGTCGTATTAGTGGTTGTAGTGTTTGAGCTACTTCCAGACTGATATGTTGTAGAACTTTCATAGCCACCTGTTATTGCTGTGTTTGATCCTGCGTTGTTGCTTTGTGTGTTGGTCGTTGCCCCAGATGATGTAACATCTGATACTGCATCTTCTATTGCATATCCCAATATTATAACTGTAAATATTATTACTGCTAGTAACAGTTTTCTTACCGACATTTCCATTTTCTTAGTGCCAATGCTTTCCTTGTTGGTCTGCCCTTGCTGTCTTTCATAGGTCCTTTTACTCCTGACATCCTTGCACAAAAACTTGCTCTGCGTTTTGCAGCTTTTGAACCTGGTTTTACTTTACCTGTTACAGGTCTTTTTAGATTAGAACCTTGTGTGCGTTTGAAATACTTTCTACCTGCTTCGTTCAGTCCACCTGTTTTGCTTTGATATCTTTTTGCTACCATTAGTCATCCTTAAAAATTATATATAAAATTAACATGACACAAAAAACTGATATTCCATAATTTAATGTGCATAATTCAGGTTTCATTTTCTTGTGAGCGATCCTCCGAAATATAAACCGATAATTGAAAATATTGTATGTGATTGTAGATTAGTTATGTAAATCGTATTGCCTTGCTCGAAGTATGATGTCTCGTATGTTTCGCCAAATATCCACCAACCACTACTAGCTTCAGTTACTATTTGATATGCGATGTTTACATCAGTAAATATAGGTGCAACGATTGGCACTACGATAATGCTAAATACACACATCAATGCTATCCATCTTCTTGTGTGCTTAGTATGAGGGTCAGAAATTTGTCTTGCTTTGTCTGTTTGTTTTGCTGCAAACCCTGCTCGTTGCATAAGCATTTTTTGTTTTTCTTGTTCAGCTTGTCCTTTCTGAGCCATGATAGACATAATGCCACCTAGCACAGTAGAAGCTAACATTGATAAAAGTTCCATTGGTATCATAACAATTCTCCTATCTAGATTCTTTTCTCAATCTTCTGTTATATTGTTCTGCGCCACCACCGAACCAGTTATACATTATTGGTCCAACACCAGGGATTGCTCTAAGTGCAGAAGAAAAATCATCGAAATCTGTCTTTCTATAACCACCCCTCTCGAACGCAGGTCTTATGCTTTCAGCAGCTATAGTTCCTACTGCATCTAGGACAGGCATAGCAGGAGCTATTGTTTGCATACCAAACTCTGTTAATTTTCCTGCTGATAAGTATTTGTTAGCATCATATTCGTTGATTCCGTATACACCAAAAAAAGAATAAAGCGCCTGTCTTGGGAGAGCATCTGGGTTTATATCTCTGCCAACAATTATGTCTTTAACAAGTTTTGTTCCCAAATTAAAAGTTGAAAGATATGCTACTAATGCAGTTGCATTTTTTGTAGCTTCTAATTTGTTTCCTTTTTTCCATTGTTGAGCCACTTTTCTTCTTGCAACATCTATTTGTTTAAGAGTAAATGATTTTAACATATAAAAAAGTCTGCCATTTGGATTGTCAAGATATCCTTGTGGCATTTCAGATAGTGTTATAGGTTGGACATCTGCTAATTCATTGAAGGCATGAAACTTCGTGTTATCTGTAACCTTACCTGCTTTTAGGTCAGCTACTATATCATCAAGCAATTTCGGTTGAAATCCATACAATTCTTTATATTGTTTTCTAAAAGCAGCTTCTCCTTTTGGAGTTTTGACTTGTTTTATAGCTTTTTTAAAAGATGCGTTCATTAAAGTCTCTTTGCCGAGTCTGTCTACTGCTCTAAAACCCGTTTTATCAAAAAGAAAATTCAATGCTTTTACTGTTGGTCTTACATTACCCTCTGCAAATTCTTTCGACATATTTTCTATGCCAACATCTATCAGTTTAATATCTTTTGTTCCAAACAATGAAGCAAAAGTATTTCTAAATCCATGTAAAGCGCCTGAGTTACCTAAATCTCCAAACTGTGTTATAGCTGAGTATGGGTTAGCAATAGTTCCCATATATCCTAAATCTCTTAGAGTGCCATAACCTTTGCGCATTTGTTTATCACCACTTATAAATCTGCTTTGTAGCAAATCTATCAACTGATCTTCGTTTAAAGGATTAAGTCTACCTGCTGCTTTTTCTTCTTCAATTATTGCGCCTATAGAATTTTTTACATTAAAAACCCCTTCTTTTGTTTTAACAGCATTTCTTCCAAAAAACTTATATTTTTCTATTTTATCAACTGCTCCCCTTATGTATAAAGACAAAGCATCAGCAGGATCTTCATAAAATTCTAAAACTTGTTTTTCTGTTAAATTACTTATTTTTCTTTGTTTTGCAAATCTTGGTCCGCCTTCGGCTTTTAGACCAAATCCCCTCGCATATTGGTTTGCAACATAAGACCTCTCTGCTAAAGATAAATCATTAGCCGTGCTTAAACCTAACCTTTTTGCATAATCATTTTCTAATTGACTTAATCTAGACAAATCTTCCATCCCTAAAGAATCTCTGAACTTGCCTAAGTCTTTTACCTGTCTTGGAAAATAATTTTCTATTTTATCGAAAACTATTCCCGCTTTTTGTGAATCATTATATAAATCATCTAATGTGCTTTTTACAATATTAAAATTCTGTTTCATTGACTCTGGCATAAAAGAAAGTGCTTCGTTAAAGTTTCCATTATAAAGACTTCTAGTTACTTTTACTTTGCTTACAGGGTCTAGTCCTCTTAAATCATCAAGAAATGGTTGCACTTTTTTCAAAGTTTCTGCTGTATTAACATGAACTTTATATTCAAAATGTCTTAACCTGCCACCAACTACTTCTGATATATTTCTTATTCTAGTCATAAGTGTTCCTAGAAAATAGTCAAATGGTCCTGATTTGACTCTTGCTGTTGCGCTGTCATTGACAACAGAATCATTTGCTATTTTAGCGGCTTTGGATTGTGTTGGCGGTATTTTTAGTTGTTTGCCTGTTCTTTGTAGTGCTTTGGTTAATTCTTCATTATCTATTTTTTGTGCCAAATCGTTTAATGCTTCGTTTATGCTATACCCATTTTTCATATCTTGCGCCACGATTTGCTCTGCTTCATTTATGGTTTGTAGATCAGCTTTAGATTTTAATTTTTTTACACCTGCGCCTATCCCTTTGCCAATACCATATCCTACTGCTCCACCAACTGATCCAAAAGCGCCATACTGTATAGCTTTTAGTGGATCTACTTCTCCTGTGGTAGCAGCATCTTCAAGAACACTATAACCAGTACCTAGACCTGCTGATACCCCCATGACTCTTGGTAATGTTTTGCCTGGCGCAATTAGTGTAGTGGGGTCTGCTATTATTCCAACTACCTCACCTGCTACACCTGCAATACTTTCAGGGTTTGGTTCAAAATATTCTCCATATTCTTCTACTAAACCTCTTTCTCTGGCTCTTTCTATCATCTCTCTGCGTTCATCGACACTAGCATTTTTAAATCCTTCACCATAAAGTTCTTCTGGTGAAAAATATTGAAATCCATTTTCAAAATCAAAACTAAATCTTCCTATAGGCATCCTTGCTTCTAGTATATCTGTGCCTAGTGCTACAGCTCCTTGCGATTCATCATATCTATAAACAAATTGTTCAAAAGGACTATCTCTGCCTGTTCTTACTAACTTGTTATTTACAACCCTGTCTCCAGGAGCTGCTTCCAAAAGCTGTAATGTAGGTGATGAATTTATATTTTCTTCTGTAAGCTGTTCACCTAAATCCATCCTGTCACCTTCATCTGAGTAGTTTCTGATAAGTTTTCCGTTATCAACTTCATCGCCAGGCAAAGCTGCCAGTTCCCTTAAACGAGGTGAATTTTGTATCATTTCTAGTGTAAGTTGTTCTGCCATTATTGTATCTTCATGTATTTATCTACATTCTTTGCTGCTTCTATAATAGCATCTGCTGTTGAAAGTCTTGGATTTGCGCTTTGAACACTTATAGCATTTGCTGCTAGTGCTGCTGTACCTCCTTCTTTGAAAGGTCCAAAACCTCCGCTACCGCCTAATGCTTCAACTGCATTTTTTACATCAACATTAGTTTTAGCTAAACTTTCGACCATCGCTTCAAACCCAAGCGCTTTTTCTTCAGTCATTGTTACTTGACTTGGCATTTTTGCTTGGTTAGCTTTTTGTTGTGCTATCAAATTTTCCAATGCCTTTTGTTGTTGTTCAAAAACAGTATCACCAAAGTTAGCTGCTGCTTTTAATCCACGACTTGCTTGTGATGCAAGGTTTTCTCCTGGTTGTCTAGGTTTTAGTAACTCTAAACTACCTCTTAAAATAGCTGCATCTATAAGCTGTTTGTTAGTTGGGTTTGAATTTAAAAGTTGTGGAAAAACCAAATTACCTAACAATCCTTCGAAACCTAGTTTTTCTGACATTATAAAAGTCCTCCATAAAATCTATTCAAGTCATTCATAGCTAAACTTAAACCTGGTACAGCTTGTTGATCTATTATCGGCAACATCTCTTTAGGTTGTTCATCTAGAATACCGCCACCTAAAATAGCTGACATCAACATTGGGTTCATACCGCCAACAGCAGCAGCTTGTGCTGTTGCATCTGGTAATTTTATAGGCATAGGGAGTTCTGGGTTTACTCCACCAAGCATTGTTCCTTTTGTCATATCTCTTAGTTCTTGCATCTTTTGTGCCATAGTAAGATTGTCAAAATTAACACCCATGTCCATACCTCCCAATAAGTTGGGTAGGTTAAAATCAAACAAACTTCCAAACATTCCATTCATGATAATATACCTCCTAATAATGCTCCACCAAGCGCACCACCTATGCCAGGCGCAACCAAGTTACCTATTAACGCACCTGCTCCCGCACCTGCTGCCGTTCCTGGTCCTCTTGTACCTGGTCCTGTAGTGGTTATTGTGCCTGGTAATATAGTACCTGCTACGATATTTCCATATTGTTGTAGTGCTTGACTTGGCGCTGCTTGTTCAAATGCAAATCTCTGCATAGCTTCTGTTATAGGTTGTTGCGCCCTTATATCTCGTGCTTGTCCAACTCTTGCAAGTGTTTGCGCAGGTTGTGCAAAGGTGCTCATGATACTTGGAGCAAGTCCTAATGTTGCAGCTTGTGTTCTTAACACATCTCCATACACATCACCATACAATCTTGATGCAACATCGGCTTGTTTCTGAGCAACATCTCTTATAACTTCTGCTTCTAGTATTGCTTGTCTATCTCCACCTAACTGTCCTGCTTGATTAGCACCCCTTCTTGCTTGTTGCAATAATCTTGCTCCTGTTTCTTCTATAGGTCTAAGTTGTGCCCGTAGAGACTGTTGTAGCATAGGGTCTTGAAACCTTTGCGCAGGACTCATCAATGCTTGTTGAAATCCTGGAATAATAGAACCTAGACCAAACACACCTTGAGCTTGTGCTGCTTGTTCTAACGCATCCTCTGCCGCTAGTGTTGTAGCACTAGGTGATGCAAAAGTTCTGCCAGGAAAAAACTGTTGTGGTCCTGCCTGAAACTGTGTTTGTGCCTGTGAATATAAGTCTGTTAAATAAGGTGCTTGTATAGCTGATGGCTCTTGTCTTTGGACTTGTGTGCCACCACCACCTCCGCTTCCTCCACTCATAATGTGTCTCCTTTAGTGTATGGTTGTAAGTTCTTTGCCAAGAACTGTGTATGTTTGTTCATATCCATATTTCTCCAATTTCTTTATGAATCCTTTTCTGCAAAATGTTTCTATAGCATGACAACCTTTTTCTTCTGCCCATGCTTCTATTACTGATATAGAGTGCATCCACTCATCGAAACCCACTCCTCCAAGAGTAATAATTCTGCAAACTTTTTTTCTTGGATGTATAAGTATTTCTGTCGTTCCAACACCTTTTATGTTTGCATCGTTGTCGAATATTACCCAGAGTTGCATTTTAGCTTCTTTGCACAGTTTGTAGATGTCCTCTGTGACCATCTCTCCCTGTCCTTTTTTTTCTACTAAATCTAGGTATGGAACACAAGCATCCCATATCTCATCAATCTCATGTGATGGTATACCTGTTAAATATGTTGTCATAGTTTCGTATAGTTTCCTGCTGCGTTTACAAAATAAATGCCCTCACCACTACCAGGATCAAAGTTGGTACCATCAGCATAAACTATATCTCCTTGTTTTTTTCTAGCAGGTGTTGCATTTTTGACCTCAATAAATGTTGTTGGGTTTTCTTCTAATGCGCCTTGTAGTTTGAGCAACTCCTCAAAGATATATCTTGGTAAATCTTCAGGATCGCTCGGTACAGGGTTAGGTGAATATTTAGGTGCTTCTGCCATTATTTCTTTTTCCCGTATCTTCTTTTAAATCTTTGTGCTACTGAACCTTTTTGACCTAAAAGTTCCATTTTTTGACCTTTTGGTAAAACACGACTAGGTTTATCATAAAACTTAAGTGTAACTGGTATTTGTTTTATACCTAAATATTTTGCTGTTGCTGCCCTGTGTCTGCCTTCATGTTCAGTTATTTGTAATCCATCTTTTGTAGGTTTTACCGCAAACAGAGGGGCAGTTCTTACATCGAAATATAGGTCTCGATTTAATCCTGCTTTACCTCTTGCTGTGCCAGACATAACTCTAGCCATTTCTTTTATTTTTTTTTGTTTTCCAGGTGTTTTTAAATTTATTCTAGCTGCTAATTTTAAATATTGGTCGGGAGTCATCATCATAGGCAAAGTTTCATAACCTGGTTTTCTTGGGTTTCTGTGTTCGAAATGTTCTCGAATAAAAGGATTTTTTAGGTTTCGTTTATTCGCAATATCTTTTGCTATCCTAGAACTACCTCCTCTTTGAAGGGTGTTAGTTATTCCGCTACTAATAGCTTGACCATATCCTCTTGCTAATTGTTGTCCTATTTTTGTACCAATTAAAGAACCAGGTATCATTGTTAAACCTATGTTTGTTAAAATATCTTTTGCTTGTTTATTGGCTTTTTGTAATTCTTTTTTTGTTGGAGCATTTCTTCTGCTTTTTGCCCTGCCTGATGCAGCAGAACTTTTTTCCATAACATCTTGTAACCATTTAGGTGTCGCCACTATCTTTCTCCCAAGACTTCATATTCTAAATCATATCCATTGAGCTCAAACTCGCTATTGCTAGTGTGTTGAAACCTTACTGCAATAAACTTACCTGATACTCTGCAATCTACTTTGTTTTGTGAGTTAGGGTCGAAACTTTGTGCAGCATTGAAAGTATATGTGCCATTAGGCGATAACGAACTACCAACAGATATGTTTACTGTACCTGTACCTTTGACTCTTGGTGTTAGTTTTCTTACCTGTTTGACAGTATTGTTGTTACCATCAAGGGTGAGTCCTTTTCTCTCTACAGTTGTAATAAAGTTCTCATTGTCAAACTGTTGCCCAAAGTCTCCACGATACAGTTTAGTATCGCTTGTACCTGCAAACAGAATACTTCTTTCTGTAGGGTTGAACAACCTATCTCCATAAGTACCTGCTGTAGTAGTCCATGTACCTGACTGTGTATTCCATGTATTTGATGTAGCACCGGGATCAACAATACCTGGTCCTATATGATAAATGTCAGGCAGATCCCTAAATGTAAAACTATTATCCACATAGTTATAAATTAATGCTTTGTTACAAAATTGTGAACCTAAACTAGGATAAGATATCCACATTTCAGATTTTTGCACATTATGTGTTACGAAAGTTAGTTGATAGTAACTGCTATTGATATCATCAAATAAGTGTTTTTTGATAGCATTGGTTGCAACTGACTGTTTAGATACACCATTGTGAACTATAACATCACCTTGAGTTACAACGAAATGTTTGCCCTCAAACTCTTGCACACAGTTCCTAGTCAATATACCTGTATCGTTGAATAACTTTTTAAAACTAAATACTAGGTTACCGCCTATATAGTTTGCTATCCAAGTCGAGTTGCCTTTGTAAATGATAAATGATTCTTTGAGTGCAAGACCATCTATAATCTCATCTGCTTCATCACCTATAGTTACTGCACCTGCATCATTCGTTGCTGCTGCTGTCCATGTAGATGGAAAATTAAAATCTTCTGCTGTATCACCCCATCTAACTTTGTTAGGTAAGTTTGTACCACTTTCTGTAAGATTGAGAGCCATAAGGTAATTACCAAATGCCTTGATAGTTTTACAAGTCGTGTTAGCTACCCAGTTCGGTAAATCGCTAAATGCACTTGCACCTGTCGTAGCTAATGCTTGTGGATCATCTATGCCATTACAAAGTATAGGCAGACCATTATATATCGTTCCTGTCCAATTACCGACTGTAGCCAAGTTTGTTGAATAATCACCACCTGATGCTCTTGTAAAATCTGTATGTGTAGATGTGCCACTTAGTCTGTATATTTTTGCAGTACCTGCATAAAACCAAAATGAGTTTACATCATAAGACCAGTTCAAAACAAAATATGGAGCAACTGTTGGTGTGCCAAATACCTGATCGTGTCCTTGTATCTTTTTTGCAGCACTATCAGCAAACCTTACATTAGATGCTTCTGAGTAGAACTCAAAAGGTATTATAGTATTGTTTACATCTTTTATAAGACCTTTTGGTGGAGGTGCTTGAAATACAGGCATCTATGCAGTCCTTTTCCACATATATACTACGATATATGGTTGTAAGTTGTTGTGGGCAGAACCCCCACCAGTTGAACTCGATTCAACATTCGGACCATTAGCTGTATCAGAATGGTCTCTAATAAATTCTGTGTTAAATGCACCACCATCACCTGCTGTAGAATCGTGTGAACCTTGATTGTGAGTGTGAGCAGGTATTTCAGAAATACTTAGTGTGTGTGTTTTTGCACCACCAGTTTCTTCGAGCGTATCAAATTCTGTCTGACTTGCATCTATACCGACCATAACACGACCTGCACCAAATGCTACCCAAGTTCCAAAACCAAGTAGTGTTGCAGGATTAGTTGCAACTGCTGCATTTATGTAAATAGAACCTACAGGGTAGACATCTGCTAGTGTTATCAATCCACTACCTGCTGACAATGCACCTGTGATCGTTAAGTTTCTAGCCCCTGTAATGTCTTTGTTGGCATCTGCTGTAACAGCTTTCGATGCTTCTACAGTACCAAGTGTTGCAACATCTACATAGTTAAGTTCTGTGGTGTTCGCTGTAACACCATCTAGTAAATTTAATTCTGTGTGAGTTGAAGTAACTGCATTACTTATGTTAGGAAATGTAGCTTTGACTGTCGATTTGATAAGTCTTATGTGGTCGTCACCCTCTGATACAGCATCTGTAGCTGTAGGGTTTGAGCTGTTAAGACTATCTATATATGTTCCTGTTTCTAATCCCATTAATTATTCTCCAATGCTGTAATTCTTGCTTCTAATTCTTGTATTGTTTTGACTAGCAAAGGTACAAGTTTACTTTGGTCGATACTTTGTGCATCTATTACTGTTTCTGTGCCTGTAATATTACCATCATCATCATAAACATTTTCTTCTTTTGTAGCATCTTTTTCACCTGATATAGCTTCAGGTACTATATCGGAAACCTCATGTGCTAAAAATCCATCTACTGTTGTATCTGCATCTCCTATGAAATTGAATCTACAAGGTTTGAGTTGTTTAAGTCTTGATGTAGCATCAAACGAATATTCAACATTTTCTTTTAATCTGTAATCAGAAGATGTATTGAAAGATGTTGATGTGCCACTTGTTTTGATAGAGCCAACATTACCATTAGAATTTCTAAATATTATTATTGATGTAGAGCCTGAATTAGGTGTCCTAAACATTGAAACAACACCACCACCTGTATGTGCAACATGAAGTCTCTCTGATTCATTTGTTGATGTTGAGCCAATTAAAACATCATCTTCAGTTATTCTCATTTTTTCAGATAATGTGCCATTTACTTGAGTTAAGAATGTTATAAAACCATCTTCTGTTCCATTAGATACATCATTAGCTATACCTCTTATTTGTGCATAAGTGGTTTTAGTATCTGAATCATCATTTCCTGCAAAGCTGATTAATGAAATAATATCGTTGTCAGCAGGTGATGATGAGTTTTGATATAGTGTCAAATCTGCACCAAGTGTGCTGTCTGCTGTAGTTTGTATTTCAAAATTATTTGCACCACCTGTTTGTGTTGATGTAACTTTACCTGTAGATGAAATACTAAATCTATCTGTTCCACCAATTTTGATATCTACTTGGTCGTCTGTATCTGCTGTAATTGAAGTATCCCCATCAGAATCTAATATTAGTTCTTGCCCATTTAAATCGACAGAACCACCATTAGTTAAAACTGTGCCTGTATTTGCAGGTAAAGTAAGAGTATTAGTTCCTGCTACAGCAGGTGCTGAGATTGTGATCTCACCTGAAGTATCACCTGTTAGTTTTATACTTGCCATTAATCTGCTTCCTCTGGTTGATTACCTTGTGCTACCCATTCTAAATATTCTTGATAGTCTGTGTTTGCCTCATCTATTGGGATAGATTTTTTTGTATTTCCGATTGTTTGTATAATACATGCAAGATTTCCAAACTCTGTATCGTTGTATAATTTATAACTCATAATTCTGCTTCCAATTGAAATGTTGCATCAGCATCGTTTCTTCTTCTAACAATTGCTCCCTCACCACTAGATAGACCTGATGATACAGTATAAGTAAATTCCATAGCTTGTGTTCCTGTTCTTGCTGATGTAGTAATAGAACTAACTTCTATAGTAAAAGAATCTCCTGCTACTTCTAAACTCCCTGATGTTACAATTGTCGGCAATGTTCTCATTACACTAGGTGAAAAAAGTATACCTCTTGCTGTTGTAGATGATAAACAAACAACTTGCCCAAAAACTCCGTAAGCATTTGATGTGCCTTGTAGAGGATTGTAAAAATACCTCTGGCATCTAGCTAGACTTGTTGTTCTATCTTCAAACTGAAATGGTGGTATGCTGTTGCTATCGAAACTTCCTACTTCAAGTTGTATGCCTGTTATGTACCAATCATTAGATGTACTATCTGCTAGGTTTACTTGACCTACTGCTCTGTTTGCATTTGTTCTTGATGCCCATGAAGTATGTAATGTTCCTGATGTAAAATCTGTACCTGCACCAAGCCACCAAGAAATAGTAAAACTTTTTGCATTATCATTATCTAATGCACCTGTTGTATCACCTGCAAATGACAATACTTTTTTCTCCCATGTGTCAGCAGATGATATTGTGTATGACTGAGCAATTTGCCTATCATTATCTCTATCCCATAACTCTAAAATATATGTTCCTGTTTTTGCTGATTTAACCCAAAAAGAAAAAGTAACTGATTCAGCACTTGATGTTCCTTTTTTTAACACTTGTAAATCTTGACCTTCTAATGATGTTTGGACTATTAGATTATCGCTTGATGATGGACTTGCATCTGCTGTCGTGCAATCCATTTTTAAACTTTTATTGAAACCTTGACCTGTTGGACTATCTGTCGCTTGTGAGATACTCCATGTACCCATACTGCCTATGTCCTGTTTAAATCTATCGACTGTATAATGGTCTCCTGATGTTTTGCCTGTAACACTTGTTGATCTTTGTGCAATCTGCATATCACCATTTATAACTATAGGAGTAGCAGTCTTTCTATCTAAAGCTACTGTGTTATCTGATACTGTACCATGTAAAGTGAGTGCCATTAATTATTCTCCAATCAAAATGTTTTTTCTTTTTTTGTCATTTGTGGGGTTATCTGTTCATTTAATTTAGTTGTTAGTTTGTTTTGTAAATCTGTTTCTGTTTGACCTAAATTTGCTACAACAGAATCTATACATTGTTGTTCAGTCATTGTGTTGTAATTTAAATCACAATCAGAGCAAGAGCCATATATATGTGCAACTCCATCATCGGTTTGTTTTGCATATTTCCAATGAATTGTATGAATTGTGTTATCACTATTTACATCAAAACTAAATTGCCATCTATACATGCTTAACCTCCAAATAAACTTATACGAATAGGGTGTGCATTGGCACTCCAATTATCTTTAGTCTGTAAGTTTAAGTTAGTACCATTTATAAATAACGCAATACCATTTCCACTATTTGAACTAAAACTGTTTGATACATCGAAAGCATTATTTCCACCTGAACTGTTACTAGAAGCTATAATTTGTCCACTACTACTTAATCCTGTACTAACGTGAAGTGTTGCATAACCACTTCCATTATTCCATGTTACAAATGCAAGGTATGCTCCTGACATTCCAGACTTAATTGTTGTGTTGCTATTTCCTGAAGATGTATTAACAGTAATACCTGATATTATTCCATCTACAGTTAATTCATTTCTAGGGCTTGATGTTCCTATGGCAAAATCTCCATTTTCATCTATCCTTGCTCTTTCAATTCCACCAGTATTAAAAGTCATTCTATCAGTTGTTGCTCTACCGATATGAACATCATCATCTGCACCTATACAAAATTCTTTTCCTGCATCTAATATTATGTCTTGTTTTCCAACAATAGATGAAGATGTAACTTGTGCGACTGTTGTGCCATTCGACTGTATGTCTACTGTGCCACTTGTATCTGATACAAACTTTAATCCATCACTTGTGTCTGCATTAATCTTAACTGTCATAGTATAACTAACCTCTCTCCTGATGGGATTGTTACTGTAACCCCTGTGTTAATTGTAAGTGGTCCAACGCACATTGCTGATTTATTGGTAGATAAAGTATAGCTTGTTGTAACCACTCTTTCGTTTTCTTGAAATACTTCATCGCCACCTGCTCCAGTAGCACCACCACCTCCACCTATTGCACCCCAATCACTACCATCG
>LULE01000278.1_pt1 | contig 20573 bp, 13 predicted proteins | sample 728231 | NCBI WGS metagenome assembly LULE01 (sample SAMN03860297, study PRJNA289734) | marine metagenome | biome: seawater column; feature: ocean; material: water; isolation source: Red Sea water column Station 192 - depth 10m | place: Saudi Arabia: Red Sea | collected 2011-10-15 | depth 10 m | reverse complement strand
AATATATGGTTGCGTGATCATATCAAAAATACTGAAAATTGGGATTTTAGAACAAACCAAAGAAAGACTTTTACAGCTAATCTAATGCCAGATTTGAAGGCAGTTAAAGGCAAAATTTTAGAAAATGGAAAACTTTTAAGTATAACTTGGTCAGACTCATCATCGCCAGCAAAATATTCCCATAAATTTTTGTTGAGTAATTCAGAGAAAAAGCAAATAAAGAAAAATATTAAACCATGGATAGCTCGTGATATCAAAAACCAGATTTATATTGATTACAATAAAATAGACAAAAATAAAAATTTCTTAAACTTGTTAGAGAGTTTACATAAATACGGTTTTGCAGTAATAAAAAATTGTAAGCCAAATCTTAAATCAGTAAAAAAAATTGCTAATAAAATAGGTTATGTAAGAAATTCAATTTTTGGTGGTCTTTGGACATTTGAATCAGATAATAAAAAAGCCGACAGCGCATATTCACAGGAAGAATTAAGACCACATACTGACTCAACATACAGTAATGATGCGCCAGGATTACAATTACTACTTTGTTGTAAGTATAATGCAAAAGGAGGAGCATCAATTATGGTTGATGGTTTATCTATAGCAAGAGAATTAAAAAAAAATCATCAAAAATTATTTAAAACTCTCACAGAAATAAAAGTAAAAGGTAAATATTTAGGGGATGGTGTCGATCTTGAGGCAGAGAGACCAGTTTTTAGATTAAATAATAATAAAGAAATTGTACAAGTCAGTTTTAATAATTATGATAGAGCTCCCATCGACTTACCATATAAATCAACATTAGAATTTTATAACGCAATTAAAAAATTCGACCAATTAGCTAACAGTAAAAAATATCAGTGGAGACATATATTACGACCAGGAGAACTTTTGATATTTAATAATTGGAGAGTAATGCATGGAAGAGGGTCATTTAGTGGAAAGAGAAAAATGGCTGGCTGTTATATCAATAAGGAAGACTTTGATAGCTGTTGTAGAATGAACAGCATAATTAATTAAATTTAAATCAAAATGAATAAATCAGCATCATTAATTTGTGCTCTAATAACGACCTTTATTTGGGGAACAGCTTTTATTGCACAAGATACTGGAATGGATAACATTGGTCCACTGACTTTTAACTCTGCTAGGTTTTTTGTTGGTTTTCTTTTTATGCTTCCAGTTGCTTTAATAATTGAGAGAAAAAAAATAATCCCTGAAATTAATTCAAACAAAAAACTTTTTTTTAAATATTATATGTTTATGGGAGTATCTCTATTTTTGGGTACTTCGCTCCAACAAGCTGCTTTACAATATACCAATATTGCTAATGCAGCATTTTTTACAATTTTCTACGTCCCAATTGTTCCAATATTGTTATTTTTTTTTTATAAAATTAAAGTTCACTGGAGTATCTGGCCCTCAATAGCAATGTGTATAATCGGAGTTTATTTATTAAGTAATTTTTCAGACTCACAAATAATGTTAGGCGATGCATTGGTAATTCTGTGCTCTTTATTTTGGGCACTGCACATAATTTTTGCGGGAAAATTTATGAAAAAATTTGATTTACCTATATTTTATGCATCTTTACAGTCTATTTTTGTTTTTTCACTTTCTATAATAGCTGCTTATGTATTTGAGGAAATAGATATTCAAAAAATACTTTTAGAATACAGTTCTATACTTTATGCTGGAATTCTATCAGGTGGTGTTGCTTTTACTCTTCAGATGTATGCACAAAAAAATATCGATGAAGCCCCTGCAGCCATAATATACTCATTAGAAGGTGTTTTTGCGGCACTTGCAGGTTGGATAATCCTTAATCAAATTTTAAATTTGGATAATATTATTGGATGCTTCCTAATATTATTTGCAGTGATTTTATCACAGATTGCTCCTTCAGCCGTTAAGAAAGTTTAAAGGTAAATAAGTGCAAATAAGATAATACTTAGAAAAATTCTATAATAAACGAACAGGTTTAAACTAAATTTACTTACAAAAATAAGAAAATATTTAATTGTTAAATAAGAAATTATAAATGATAAAAGTATAGATAATAAAAAAACGAAATCAAATTTGATTTCATCACTTATTAAATCACTTATACCAAGAACACTTGCTCCTGCAAGGGCAGGGATAGATAAGTAAAAGGCGATTTTGGTGGAATCAATTCTATCAAAATTTAAAAAACGTGAGGCTGTTATAATCACACCTGATCTACTTACACCAGGTATAACAGCTAAGGCTTGAAATAAACCAATTATAATTACATTTTTTAAATTAAGATCTAAATCAATTTTTTTTTTAATAGTCTGTTTGTCAGCAAAAAAAAGAAGTAATCCAAAAAGCAAAGTTGTCCACGCAATAACTTCTATAGATCTTAATTTTTCTATAATACCAGTTGAGTGTAAAATAAAACCAACTAAAATTAGAGGAATTGATCCTAATAATATTAAAACAGCTAAAGATTTGTTTTCAAATATGTTTATTAAGTCTTTTCTAAAATAAAAAATTATTGCTAATAAAGAACCAAGATGAAGACAAATATCTAATTGTAGTGAAGCTGTCTGAAAATCATTAATTTTTGTAACTAAAATTAAGTGTGCAGAAGAACTGACTGGAATAAATTCAAAGAAACCTTGAATTATTGCTAATATGGAAGTTTCTATGTATTTTGAAATCATCAAGAAATTAATAAATAATCAAATTCTAACCAAAATAAAGCAATTACAAAATTGCATATCAAGTATGTTAAAAGTGAAAAAATCGCAAAATTTATAATAAAATGGAAATTATTAGTCAGTAAATATGACCTATATTTTCTTTATCCTCCTTTAACAATAGTATATACCTCCCCTCCAATGTCAGAAAAAATGTTAAAGTTTGTTGAGATAGGTCAACAAAACCCACCTAAAAGAGACAAAAACTCTAGAAAAGAGGATTTTAACGAAATTTATTCAGAATTTATTAAAGGAAAAGCAAATGAGCAATCAAGCAGATGTTCACAATGTGGAGTCCCATTTTGTCAAGTTCACTGTCCATTAAGCAACAATATACCTGATTGGCTTAAGTTAACAGCTGAAGGCAGACATGAAGAGGCTTATCAACTATCACAAAGCACTAACAACATGCCAGAGGTATGTGGGAGAATATGTCCCCAAGATAGGTTGTGCGAGGGCAATTGTGTTATTGAGCAATCAGGACACGGTACTGTAACTATTGGATCAATTGAAAAATATATTACAGAGACTGCTTGGGAAAATGGTTGGGTAAAGCCAATAAAAGTAATCAATGAGATTAATCAAAGTATTGGTATTATTGGGGCTGGACCTGCAGGACTTGCTTGTGGAGAGGAATTAAGGAAAAAAGGTTATCAAGTTACAATTTATGATCGTTATGATCGATCTGGTGGACTATTGATTTATGGTATCCCTAATTTCAAACTAGAAAAGCATGTTGTAGAGAGAAGAATTAAACTTTTAAAAGAAGGTGGAATTCAATTCGTAAACAACTTTGAGGTAGGTAAAGATGCTACTTTAAAAGAGTTGAATGAAAAACATGATGCAATTTTAATTGCTACTGGAGTTTATAAAGCAAGAGAAGTAAATCTTCCAGGAAACGATCTTAGTAATATATTTCCTGCGATGGAATTTTTGACTGCCTCGAATAAAAAAGGATTAGGAGATAAAGTTGAACTTTTTGATGATGGAACATTAAATGCTAAAGATAAAGATGTAGTTGTAATTGGTGGTGGAGATACTGCTATGGACTGTGTTAGAACCTCAATTAGACAAGATGCAAAATCTGTTAAATGTTTATACAGAAGAGATAAAGTGAATATGCCAGGATCTGCAAGAGAAGTTGCTAATGCAGAAGAAGAAGGAGTTGAGTTTGTTTGGCTAAGTAGTCCAAAAAAATTTAAAGGAACAAATAAAGTAGAAAGTTTGCTGGTAGACAAGATAGAACTAGGAGATCCAGATGAAAGTGGAAGAAGGAAACCAATTATAAAAGAAAATTCTGAATTTGAAATTAAAGCCGACCTAGTAATAAAAGCATTAGGATTTGATCCTGAGGAGTTACCTAAACTATTCCAAGAGGAAAGATTACAAGTCACAAAGTGGGGTACAATTAAAGCTGATTTTGATACCATGGAAACAAATATTCCAGGTGTTTTTGCAGCTGGTGATATTGTGCGAGGAGCTTCGTTAGTTGTTTGGGCAATTAAAGATGGTAGGGACGCAGCTTTATCAATTTCAAATTATCTTCAATTAAAACAAAAACAAAAAGTTGCTTAATGAACATTTATAAAAAAAATCTGAACCAGTTAAAGCAAAATTTTGTTTATAACGAGACTATGGAGCATGATGCTTGTGGTGTAGGACTGGTAGCATCAACAGAGGGAGTAAAGTCTAGAAAAGTTGTCGAGTATGGAATCCAAGCCCTAAAAGCCGTTTGGCATCGAGGAGCTATAGATGCAGATGGTAAAACTGGTGATGGAGCAGGAATACATATTGAGATTCCGAAAGATTTTTTTATAGAAAAAATTGAAATAACTGGCCACAGACATGACGACTCTGATTTGTGTGTTGGAATGATTTTTTTGCCAAGAAATGATTATCAAGGCCAGGAGCAATGTAGAATAATTGTAGAAAGTGAATTAACAAAAAAAAACTTCAATATTTATGGTTGGCGTCAGGTTCCTGTAAATCCTTCTGTGCTCGGCGAAAAAGCTGAAAATACAAGACCTGAGATTACACAAGTTTTATTCAAACATAATGATAAAAAAGTAATTGGTAAAAATTTAGAGAGAGTTCTATATGAAACAAGAAGAAAAATTGAGAAGGAAGCTCTAAACAACCAGCTTAATGGGTTTTATATTTGTTCATTTAGTTCTAAATCAATTATTTACAAAGGAATGTTTCTTGCTGAGGCTTTGTCAGATTTTTATACTGATCTTAAAGATGAGAGATTTATTTCAAGATTTGCAATTTTTCATCAAAGATTTTCTACTAACACAGCACCCAGTTGGGATTTAGCGCAACCATTTAGAGCAATAGCTCATAACGGAGAGATAAATACTCTAAAAGGAAATATTAACTGGATGAAGGTTCATGAGCAAGAAATGCATAGCCCATTATTTGATGATATGGAAAATTTAAAACCTGTAATCCCATCTGGAAACTCAGACTCTGCATCGCTAGATAATGTATTTGAATTACTAAATATTTCAGGACAACCTGCACCTTTAGCTAAATTACTTTTAATACCTGATGCATGGTCAAAAAAAAGTAAGGTTCTTCCAAAGGATCATCTTCAATTATTTAATTTTCTTAACAGCACTATGGAGCCCTGGGATGGTCCTGCTGCTATAGCAGCTACAGACAATGAGTGGGTAATCGCAGCTACTGATAGAAATGGTCTAAGGCCAATGAGATATACTGTTACAAGAGATAGATTATTATTTGCTGGATCAGAAACTGGAATGGTCGATCTTAATGAAAAAAAAATTGTAACCAAAGGAAGATTAGGACCTGGAGAAATAATTGGTGTAAGAATTGAAAAAGGAAAAGTATTCACAAACAGCGATATTAAAAATTACTTAGCAAAAGAGTACAAACATTTTAATAATCAAATAATTGATCTAGATAAAAAGTTTCCAATCGAGAACGAAAAAAATATATTTCTTAATGAAGAGTTAAGAACTAGACAGCATTGTTTTGGATATAGTTTAGAAGATTTAGAATTAATTTTACACCCAATGGCAGAGGATGCAAAAGAAGCAACTGGATCTATGGGTGATGATACTCCATTAGCAGTACTTTCTGACAAATATAGACCTTTGTATCATTACTTTAGACAAAATTTCAGTCAAGTAACCAATCCACCGATTGACTCTTTAAGAGAAAATAAGGTGATGAGTTTAAAAACAAGATTTGGGAATCTTGGTAACATATTAGATTTTGACAATCTTACTGAGGAAAATATTTACGTTTTAGATAGCCCAGTTCTATCGAATTCTCAGTTTGATAAATTCATAGATTTTTTTGGAAAAAATCAAAGAATTTTAGAGTGTTTATTTGATAAAAATTCAGATTTAGAAAGCGCTTTAGAGAATTTAAAAAATCAAGCAGAGCAAGCAGCAAGAGAGGGAATTACACAGCTTGTTTTAACTGATAAAAATATTTCAAGTGAAAAGCTACCAATGCCAATGCTACTTTGTATTGGTGCTGTTAATACTCATCTAATAAAATTAGGTTTAAGAGGATACGTTTCAATAAACGTCCAAACTGGAGATGCTCTTGATACACATTCATTTGCAACTTTAATTGGTGTAGGAGCAACGACTGTTAATCCTTATTTGGCGTTTGACAGTTTATTTGAAAGATATTCAAAAAAATTATTTGGAAATTTAAGTTTTGATGAGTGTGTTTCCAGATTTATCAAATCTGTTAATTTAGGTTTATTAAAAATTATGTCAAAAATGGGAATTTCTGTTCTTAGTTCTTACAGAGGAGGGTGTAATTTTGAAACAGTAGGTCTTAGTAGAACAATTGTTAAAGACTTTTTTCCTGGTGTTCTATCTAAAATCTCTGGAATTGGCCTAACAGGTATTGAAAAAAAAATTAGAAATATTCACAAACAAGCATTCGAAAACCAATCTAATATATTACCAATTGGAGGTATATACCGTTACAGGAAAAACGGTGAGACACATCAATACCAAGGTAAATTAATTCATCTTTTACAAACTGCAGTTACTGAAAATTCTTTTGAGGTTTATAAGAAATATACTAAAGGAATTTATAACCTACAGCCAATCAGCTTAAGAGACTTAATAGATTTTAAATCGAAAAATCCAATCAAAATTGATGAAGTAGAAAATGTGCAAGAGATTATGAAAAGATTTGGTAGTGGAAGCATGTCTCATGGTGCTTTATCCAAAGAAGCACACGAAACATTAGCGATTGGCATGAATAGAATAAAGGGTGCCTCATGTAGTGGAGAAGGAGGCGAAGACGAAGATAGATTTAAAATTAGAGAAAACGGAGATAGTGCGAATTCAAGAGTAAAACAAATAGCTTCAGCTAGGTTTGGGGTAACAATAAATTATTTAAATAATTGTAACGAGATAGAAATCAAAATTGCCCAAGGCGCAAAACCTGGTGAAGGTGGTCAATTACCAGGCTTCAAAGTTACTAATGAAATTGCAAGATTAAGACACTCTACACCTGGAGTTACATTAATTTCACCACCACCACATCATGATATCTATTCCATAGAAGATTTGGCCCAACTAATTTATGATCTTAAACAAATAAATCCGAAAGCAAGAGTAGGCGTGAAGTTGGTAGCTTCATCAGGTATCGGAACAATTGCAGCTGGAGTAGCAAAAGCTAAAGCAGATATAATTTTAATTTCTGGTCACTCAGGAGGAACTGGGGCTACCCCTCAAACAAGTGTAAAATATGTTGGAATACCTTGGGAAATGGGACTTACAGAAGCAAATCAAGTTCTTACTTTAAACAACTTAAGACATCAAGTTACACTTAGAACTGATGGAGGAATTAAAACAGGTCGTGATGTGGTAATAGCAGCGATGATGGGAGCAGAGGAATTTGGAGTAGCAACTACAGCTTTAGTTGCTATGGGTTGCATAATGGTTAGACAGTGTCACTCAAATACATGTCCAGTTGGAGTTTGCACCCAAGACGAAAAATTAAGAGAAAAATTTACAGGCACACCAGATAAAGTTGTTAACTTATTCACTTTTATTGCAGAAGAGGTAAGACAAATTCTATCTGAACTAGGATTTAGATCATTGAATGAAGTTATTGGTAGAACAGACTTATTAAGACAAGTTAGCAAAGGATCTCCAAATTTAGATGACTTAGACTTAAATCCACTTTTTGTTCAAGCAGATCCTGGAAAAAATAAAAGATATTGTGAACATCCAAAAATCAATGAGGTTCCAGACACCTTAGATCAAAAAATATGGCCAGACATAGAAAAATTAATTGATCAAAATAAAACAATTGAGACTGAATTTGAAATTAAAAACACTGATAGGGCTGTAGGTACAAGAATCTCTTATCACTTATATAAAAAATTTGGAAACAACAAACTAGATGAAAATTATTTATCACTGAATTTTAAAGGCTCGGCAGGTCAATCTTTTGGAGCCTTTGCAATTAAGGGATTAAAATTGAATTTGAAAGGTGATGCAAATGACTATGTAGGTAAAGGTCTTTCTGGTGGATCTATTTCTATAAAACTACAGGACGAGAGTAATTTGATTTCAAATGAGAATACAATAATTGGAAATACAGTTTTGTATGGTGCTACCTCTGGAAAACTCTTTGCAGCTGGACAAGCAGGAGAAAGATTTGCTGTGAGAAACTCTGGTGCCACAGCCGTAGTTGAAGGTTGTGATTCAAATGGATGCGAGTATATGACAGGAGGAAATATTATTATTTTAGGAGATGTTGGAGATAATTTTGCTGCTGGTATGACTGGTGGTATGGCTTTTGTTTATGACAAAAACAATAATTTTGAGAAGCGTGTAAATTCTGAGAGTGTTATCTGGCAGATACCAGAAACGGATTACTGGAAAAATTACCTCAGGGAAATCATTTCAGAACACGTGAGCGAAACTCACTCGGAGTATGCAAAGAAAATTTTAGATAATTTTGAAGGTGAGATAAAAAACTTTTATCAAGTTTGTCCAAAAGAAATGCTTGATAAATTAGATAATCCTATAACATTAAATTCAGTCAAAAGCTTTGCAAGCTAATTAGTACTGAGAAATTATTGATTTTAACTCTCTAATTATTTTTAATTGATATTTTTTTGCAAAAAGGCTGTGATCACCATTTTTAATAATATTAAGTTTCTTATTTGCATTGTTAAAGATTTTAATAAGTTTCTTTGAGAAAATTACTGGAACTGCCTCATCTTTTGATCCATGAAAAAGAGTTACAGGTATTTTAGCATTAATTTTTTTGTTCAATACTAAATTTTTTCTTCCATCCTTAATAAGTTGGTAGGTGATTGGATATTCAAAACCACCATGTTTAAGATTGTATACACCCTTATCTATGGTTTCTTTTTTCATTTTGACTGTAAATTTTTTCCACATTACCCTCTCTAAAAACTCTGGTGCTGATCCTATTCCTATAAAACCTTTAATCTGTTTTGAAAAAAACTTAAATTGATTGACAGATATCCATGAACCCATACTTGAACCAATAAGTATAAAATCTTTTTTTTTTAAAACTCTTTTAATTACTTTTTTGACTTGATTTGTCCATTTTGTTACGTTCCCTTTTGTAAACTCACCTGTTGATTTTCCGTGCCCAGAGTATTCAATTGCTAAAAAGCCTAATTTATTGTTTTTACAAAATCTTTTGAAAATCTTTGGTTTCTCACCATTTAAATCAGACATAAATCCATGAAGAAAAACAATATATAAATTATTATTTGAATTATGATGTAGATATCTAATTTTAATGCTTTTAGAAATTTGCAAAAATTTATACTTGTTCATAAAAGTTTATACGCTCTATTTATTAATATATAATAACAGTTAATGTCATCAAAATTAAAAGTTCTACAAGTAATACCAAAATTAGGTTATGGAGGGGCTGAGACAGGTTGTTTTGATATAGCACATTATCTATTTGAAAATAATTGTAGCTCATTTTTAATTACAAATGGTGGACCATTAACCAAATTCATAAATAAAAAAAAAGTAAAATACATAAGACTTCCTGTAAATTCTAAAAACCCCATTATAATGTTATTAAACACAATTTTGATTTCAGTCATTGTCTTTTTTTATAATATAGACATAATTCATGCTAGGAGTAGGGCTCCAGCATGGTCATGTTTTTTAGCTTCTAAAATTACTAGAAAAAAATTTGTAACAACTTTTCATGGTACATATAATTTTAAAAGTAAGATTAAAAAATTTTATAATTCTGTAATGTTAAGATCAGATTTAGTTATAGCTGGATCAAATTTTATATTTTCTCATATTAAAGAAAATTATAAGGAATATCTAAATAACTCCAAAAAATTTCTAGTAATTTTTAGAGGAATAAACATCGATTATTTTGATGCTTCAACAACTTTTACTGAAGACGAAGATAAACTGTTTAAATCTTGGAACCTTGAGGTTGAAAAAAAAACAATATTATTACCTGGAAGAATTACTGAGTGGAAAGGTCACGAAATGTTTATTGAAGCCATGAATAAAATAAATATTCAATTAGGTCACAAGTCGTTTAAAGCAGTGATACTTGGAAGTGATCAAGGAAGAGATTTGTATAAGAAAAAACTTATAAGGCTAGTAGAACAGTATCGAATGAATGATCAAATAAAATTTGTTGATCATTGTGAAAATATGCCTTTAGCTTATAAAATTAGTGACTTGATAGTATCAACATCAATTGAACCCGAGGCATTTGGCAGAATAGCAGTGGAAGCACAATCAATGGAAAAACCCATTATTGCAAGCAATCTGGGTGGCTCGAAAGAAACTATTGTAAATAATAAAACAGGTATCTTATTTGATGCTGGAGACTCAGACGATTTAAGTAAAAAAATAATTGAGTTTTTCAATTTTGATAAATCAACAATTGAACAGATGGGAAAAGAAGGTAGAAAAAATGTTTCTGCGAAGTTTAATGTTGAAAAAATGTGTTTTTCTACTTATTCAGAGTACAAAAAATTAATTAATTAAATGCCAAATATTACTCTACCAGACGGAAAACAATTAAGTTTTAGTGAAAGTGTAACTGGTTTTCAGCTTGCTGAAAAAATAAGTAAATCATTATCAAAGCAAGCATTAATTATTAGTGTAGATGGTCAGCTTAAAGACCTAGATTTTAAAATTGAAAAAGATTCTAAAGTAAAGATATTTACATCAAAAGATAAAGAAGGGCTTGAAACAATTAGGCATGATACCGCCCATATTTTAGCAATGGCAGTCCAAGAACTTTTTCCTGGAACGCAAGTAACAATAGGCCCAGTGATTGAAGATGGTTTTTATTATGACTTTGCAAGGAAAGAGCCATTCACGCAAGAAGATTTAGAAAAGATAGAGAACAAAATGAAAGATATTGTTGATAGGAATGAAAAAACTTATAGAGAAGTTTGGAAGAGAAATGATGCTATAAAACATTTCAAAAATAATGGAGAACATTACAAAGCCGAAATAATTAATTCTATTCCTGAAGGTGAAGAGGTATCTATATATTTTCATGGAAAATGGCATGATTTGTGTAGAGGTCCGCACTTAAGTTCTACAGGCAAAATTGGAAAGTATTTTAAATTAACAAAAGTATCAGGTGCTTATTGGAGAGGAGACTCGAATAATGAGATGTTACAAAGAGTTTATGGCACCAGTTGGTCTACACAAAAAGAACTTGATGAATACTTAAATAGAATTGAAGAAGCTGAAAAACGAGATCACAGAAAGTTAGGAAAAGAAATGGACTTATTTCATTTTAGGGAAGAAAGCCCTGGATCTGTATTTTGGCATGAAAAAGGATGGAACCTTTTTCAGAAATTAATCTCTTATATGCGAACTAAACAAGATCACGCAGGATATAAAGAGATAAATACACCAGAAATTCTTGATCGTACATTATGGGAAAAATCTGGTCATTGGGAAAAATTTGGTGCAAATATGTATACCTCTACAACACCTGACGAAAAAGTTTTTGCAATAAAACCAATGAACTGTCCAGGATGTGTTCAAGTGTTTAATCAAGGACTAAAAAGTTACAGAGACTTACCATTAAAAATGTCGGAATTTGGAAAAGTTCATAGATATGAACCTTCTGGTGCATTACATGGATTGTTAAGGGTAAGAGCATTTACCCAAGATGATGCACACATATTTTGTACCGAAGAGCAAATTACTCAAGAATGCCTATCAGTTACAAATTTAATTTTAGAAATTTATAAAGACCTGGGATTTGAAAATGTAATATTAAAATACTCAGACCGACCAGATCTGAGAGTTGGAGATGATGCTGTATGGGATAAATCAGAAGCTGCTCTTTTAGAGGCAATTAAAGAAACAAAACTAGAATACACTATAAATAAAGGTGAGGGTGCTTTTTATGGTCCAAAAATTGAGTTTGTTTTAAGAGATGCAATAGGAAGAGATTGGCAGTGTGGAACCTTACAAGTAGATTTAAATTTACCTGGAAGATTAGGAGCCACTTATGTTGAAAAAGATGGATCAAAGAAAATACCTGTTATGTTGCATAGAGCATTGTTTGGTTCCTTAGAGAGATTTATTGGAATCTTAATTGAAAATTATTCAGGTAAATTACCTTTTTGGCTCACACCATTACAAGTAGTTGTGATACCAATTTCAAGTGACTTTGATGACTATTCAAAAAAAATTAATCATGAATTAAAAAAAGTTGGTATCTCAAGTGAAGTTGATTTAAAAAATCATAATTTAAATTATAAAATTAGAGAACATTCATTGTCAAAAGTACCTTTATTACTTATTTGTGGGAAAAAAGAAGTTGACTCTAATACAGTAACTATTAGAAGATTGAATTCTAATAAACAAGAAAATATGGATTTTAACGAGTTTATAAAAAAATACTCTGCTTTAAACAAAGCGCCTTCAATTTAAGTGCCAGACTTCAAACAAAATTATTTTCAGAAAAGAACAAAACCAAAAGGACCAAGATCAAACAACAGGATTACTTCACATGAGGTTCAGGTAATTGCAAGTGATGGTGAAAATCTTGGTATTTTAAATTTAAATGACGCAATTAATCGTGCTCGGGATGAAGGACTTGACTTGATTGAAATTGCACCAAACGCTAAACCTCCTGTGTGTAAAATAATGGATATGGGTAAATATAAATATGATGCCCAGAAAAAAGCCAACAAAGCAAAAAAGAAACAAAAAAAAATTGAGTTAAAGGAAATAAAATTAAGACCTGTAACAGAGGTACACGACTATACTTTCAAAATAAAGAATGCTCAAAAATTTTTAGCAAAAGGGGATAAAGTAAAATTTACAATACGTTTTAAAGGAAGAGAACTGCAACACTCCAGTTTAGGAAATGAGTTAATGGATAAAATCAAGCAAGATATGCAAGATATTGGTCGTGTAGAATTACAGCCTAAATTTGATGGCAAACAAATGATAATGGTTATTCAGCCATTATAAGTCATATTTCTAGTTGTAAATTAATATTAATATTTGTATAAGGCTCCAAAAATTATGCCTAAATTGAAAACAAAAAGCTCAGCAAAAAAAAGATTTAAAATTTCAGCTAAAGGAAAAGTGATTACTGCACAGGCTGGTAAAAGGCATGGAATGATAAAAAGAACTAATTCCCAAATAAGAAAACAAAGGGGTACAACTGTGATGGCAAAACAAGATGGAAAAATCGTGAAATCTTATATGCCCTATAGTTTAAGAGGATAAAATGGCTAGAGTTAAAAGAGGCGTAACCAGCAGAGCAAAACACAAAAAAGTTCTTAAAGCTGTAAAAGGCCAATGGGGAAGAAGAAAGAATACAATAAGAGTTGCAAGACAAGCAATGGAAAAGGCTATGCAATATGCATATAGAGATAGAAGAAATAAAAAAAGAGATTTTAAATCTTTATGGATTCAAAGAATTAATGCAGGAGTAAGAGAAGAGGGTTTAACTTACTCTAAGTTTATAAATGGTCTAAGTAAATCAGGAATAAAATTAGATAGAAAAATTCTAGCAGAAATCGCATACGATAATCCGCAAGCATTTAAAACAATTGTAAAAAAAGCACAAGCAGCTCTAAATTAATCTTCGCTATTGTTTTTCTTAAGTTAACAAATAATCTACTAAAATGTCTGATATTAAAAAAATAAAAGACGAATATCTTAATAAACTTGATAAAGACCAAAATATAGAATCTATAAATCAAATAAAAACTGAATTATTTGGTAAAAATGGAATAGTTTCTAACGAGTTTAAAAAGTTAGGATCAGTCTCTCAAGAAGAGCGAAAAAAATTTGCATCAGACTTAAATTTTATAAAAGAAGAGCTACAAAATAAAATTACAAGCAAAATTGAGGAAATCGAAACAAAAGAGATAAACCTAAAGTTAGAAAATGAAAAAGTAGATGTCACTTTACCTGAAAGAGATTTTAAACAAGGAAAGATTCATCCAGTTTCACAAGTAATAGATGAAATTTCATCTATTTTTTCTGAAATAGGTTTTAGCGTTGAAGAGGGTCCAGATGTAGAAAATGAATATAATAATTTTACAGCACTTAATACGCCTGACAATCATCCAGCAAGAGATATGCATGACACATTTTACTTAGATGAAAAAAAAGAATTGTTACTACGGACACATACCTCTCCTGTACAAGTTCGGACTATGTTAAAAGGCAAACCTCCATTCAAAATAATTGCACCTGGAAGAACTTACAGATCTGACAGTGACCAAACACATGCACCTATGTTTCATCAAGTAGAAGGACTACATATAGATAAAGATATAAATATGGGACATCTTAAAGGTTGTCTAAATTATTTTATTAAAGAGTTTTTTGAAGTGGATAAATTGAAGATGAGATTTAGACCAAGTCATTTCCCATTTACAGAGCCATCAGCTGAGGTTGATATAGGTTATGAAATTAAAGATGGAAAAATAATCATAGGTGAAGGAGATAAATGGTTAGAAATTTTAGGATGTGGAATGGTTCATCCAAACGTTCTAAAAAATGTAAATGTTGATCCATCGAAATTTCAGGGTTACGCCTTTGGAATCGGAATAGATAGATTAGGTATGCTAAAATATGGAATTAATGATTTAAGAGCTTTTTTTGAAACAGATTATAGATGGCTAAGCCATTTTGGCTTCGATCCTTTAGATGTACCATCAAGCTACAGAGGATTGAGTAGATGAAATTTACAATTGATTGGCTCAAACAACATTTAGATACAGATCTTAATGATAAAGAAATAATTAATAATTTAACGAACGTTGGTCTTGAGGTTGAGAGTTTTGAAAATGCACCTTCCGAATTAGATGATTTTATTGTTGCAAAAATACTAAATGCGCAACAACACCCTAATGCAGATAGATTAAGAGTTTGTGACGTTGACATTGGTAAAAGTGAAACTGTTAAAGTTGTGTGTGGAGCTCCTAATGCAAAAAAAGGTTTGTTTACAGTATATGCAGGACCGGGTGCAATTATACCAAAAAATCAAATGAAACTATCAATCAGTAAAATAAGAGGTGTTACTTCCTATGGAATGTTGTGTTCTGAAGCTGAGCTTAAATTATCAGATGAAAGCGAGGGAATTACAGAGTTATCAGAAAAGTATAAGGAAAAAATTGGGAAAAAATATTTTGATACCAAAACTCCTAAAGTTGTAGATTTATCTATAACACCAAATCGACCAGATTGTCTTGGAGTTAGAGGTATTGCAAGAGATCTTGCTGCAGCTGGAGTTGGTTCTTTAAAAAAAATAAAAGATAGTAAACTAAATCAAAATTTTGATCAGGACTTAAAAGTAACTATTAAAAAAGAGTGGTTAAAAGATAAAATTATTTCGTTAGGTCAAAAACCGATTTCTGCAATTGTAGATATAACAAACTATGTGATGATTGATTTAAATAGGCCACTTCATGCATATGATGCTGATAAAGTAAGTAAAGAAATTATAGTAAGAAATTCAAAAAAAGGTGAAACTTTTGAAGCACTAGACAATAAAAAATATTCCTTAGATGATGATATGTGTGTAATTTCTGATCATTCAGGAGTGCTAGGATTAGGTGGAATCATAGGCGGAACACGTTCAGGAACCGAACTAGAGACAAAAAATATATTATTAGAGTCTGCGTATTTTTTACCAAGATCAATTAGAAAAACTTCAAAATTATTAAATATAGATACAGACGCAAAATTTAGATTTGAAAGAGGAATTGATCCAAAATCAATTGAAGCTGGACTAATCAAAGCAGCTGATCTAATAAAAGAAGTGTGTGGGGGCGAAGTAAGTAAATTTGATATTCAAAGATTGGAAGAAGAAAAAACAAATAAAGTAAAATTTGAAATTTCTTTGTTTGAAAAAATAACAGGATTTAAAATTGAAAAAAAAGAAATAATTAAAATAATTTCTAATCTTGGATTTAAAATCAATGAGAATAACGAAAATTTAGATTTAGAAATTCCCTCATGGAGACCAGATATTACTCAACCAATAGACATTGTTGAAGAAATCGTTCGTATCAAAGGTTATGAACATATTCAAACATTAATACCAGAAAAATCTAGACTTAAACCAACTTTAAATAGGCAGCAAAAATTATTCCATTTCTTACAACGTTCAGTGGCGTCTAAAGGTTTTTACGAGACAGTTACTTGGTCATTTACAGATTCTAAAATAAATAATTTATTTAGAGAAAAATATAATGAAATAAAAATTGTTAACCCAATAAGTTCAGAGTTAAATGTTTTGAGAAATTCAATATTTCCAAATTTAGTTTTTTATTTGAAAAAAAATATAGATAGAGGATTTAAAGATTTATCTTTTTTTGAGATAGGGCCAGTTTTTTCAGGTACTAAGCCAGGTGAGCAACTAACAGTAATAGGTGCTTTACAAGCTGGAAAATATTTTAGACTAAATTGGCAAGAAACAGAGAGAAATGTTGATGTATTTGATGCAAAGAGAGATACTGTTCAAACTATAGTAGAGGCAGGATTTAACAAAAATAAACTAATAATAAAAGATCAAGCCCCATCTTATTATCATCCAGGCAAATCAGGATCAGTTTTTCTAAGCACAGAAGAAGATAAGAAGAAAAAACTTAAAGATCAAAAATCTCAATTTGAATATTCAGATTATCAAAAATCTGAGAGAGATTTTGCGTTTGTAATTGATAAAAAAATTAAAGCACAAGATTTGATAGATATAATTGTATCAATAGATAAAGATTTAATTAAAAATGTTAAGGTTTTTGATGTTTACGAAGGCGAAAATATTCCAAAAGATAAAAAATCAATCGCACTTAATGTTACAGTACAATCATCTGAAAAAACTTTAGACGAAAAAGATTTAGAAAAAATAAATAATTTAATTATTTCTTCAGTTGAGAGTAAGTCTGGCGCTAAAATTAGATCCTAATAATGACAACTACAATTAATAATATAAGAAATTTTGCTATTATTGCGCATATAGATCACGGTAAATCAACTATAGCTGACAGAATAATTCACAAATGTGGTGGGCTTACGGATAGAGAAATGAAGGCACAAGTTTTAGACTCTATGGATATTGAAAGGGAAAGAGGAATTACAATTAAAGCACAAACTGTAAAATTAAACTATAAAGCAAAAGACGGAAAAAATTATGTTTTAAATATAATTGATACACCAGGACATGTTGATTTTAGTTATGAAGTTAGTAGGTCATTATATGCATGTGAAGGATCAATTTTAATTGTTGATAGTACCCAAGGTGTTGAAGCACAAACACTTGCAAATGTTTATCAAGCACTTGATATAAATCATGAAATAATACCTGTCTTAAATAAAATTGATTTACCCGCATCTGATATTGAAAGAACAAATAAACAAATTGAAGATGTTATAGGGATTGATACCACTGGAGCAGTTCCCTGCTCAGGAAAAACAGGAGAAGGTATAGAAGATATATTAGAGCAAATAATTCATGTACTTCCTGGTCCAAAAGGAGAGGCAAATAATAAATTAAAATGTCTTTTAGTTGACAGTTGGTATGACACTTACCTTGGAGTGGTGATTTTGGTTAGAGTTATAGACGGAAAAATATCAAAAAATATGAAAATTAAAATGATGTCTACAAACCAAGATTATTTTGTGGAAAAAGTTGGTGTTTTCACACCCAAACCTAAAGACATAAATGAGTTAAACGCAGGTGAAATTGGTTTTATAACAACTGGCATAAAAGTTTTATCTGATACAAAAGTTGGTGACACTATATGTGATGCAAATTATCCACTTAAAGAGGCTTTGCCTGGTTTTAAACCAAGTAAACCAGTTGTATTTTGTGGTTTGTTTCCAGTAGATAGTTCAGAATATCAAAAATTAAAAGACGGTTTAGCTAAGTTACAATTAAATGATGCTAGTTTTTCTTATGAGCCAGAGTCTTCTTCTGCTTTAGGATTAGGTTTTAGGTGTGGGTTTCTAGGTCTCCTTCATTTAGAAATTGTTACTGAAAGATTAGAAAGAGAATTTGATATAAATCTTCTTACAACAACCCCTGGAGTTGTTTATAAAATTCACATGAACAATGGCGATGTAAATGATTTACAGAATCCATCAAGTTTGCCAGATCCTACATTAATCAATTTTATCGAGGAGCCATGGATAAAAGCAACTATTATCACACCTGATCAATATCTTGGTTCAATTATAAAAATATGCCAAGACAAAAGAGGAATACAAACAAATTTAAGCTACTCAGGAAATAGAGCAGTTGTCAACTACGAACTACCATTAAATGAAGTTGTTTTTGATTTTAATGATAGATTGAAATCAATGACAAGCGGATACGCAAGTTTTGACTATGAAATAATAGGACATAGAGAAGGTGATTTAGTAAAAATGAGTATTTTAGTAAATTCAGAACCAGTAGATGCGCTTGCAATGATGATACATACAGACTTTGCGCAATCAACTGGAAGAGAAGAGCTAAACAATTTGGAAAAGTTGAAATACCACAAGAGGCATTTATAGGTGTATTAAAAATTTCAAAAGAAAGTTGATTTTTTGGAGAGGTGGCCGAGCGGTTGAAGGCGCACGCTTGGAAAGCGTGTATAGGGGAAACTCTATCATGGGTTCGAATCCCATTCTCTCCGCCATATTAGAGTCAAAAATGCAGATTATTTCACTAAATTTAAAAAGAAGAAAAAAAAACTAAAAAACGTCAAAAAAGCTTTGATTATCAACAGTTTTTGACTGTTAAATACCTTCTGTATTTTATTAAAAATTTCAAAAATGGTATAAAAATTCTTTCCAAAAAAATAAAAATGGCAAAAAATAATAGTACTTATCAGGCAGACTCCATCAAAGTCCTAAAAGGACTTGAGGCAGTAAGAAAAAGACCAGGCATGTATATAGGCGACACCGATGACGGCACTGGTCTTCATCATATGGTTTACGAAGTTGTCGATAATTCTATTGATGAGGCTTTAGCAGGACACTGTAAAAATATTTCAGTAGATATTAATCAAGATGGATCTGTAACAGTTAGAGATGATGGAAGAGGGGTTCCAGTTGATATTCATAAGGGTGAAAAAAAATCAGCAGCCGAAGTTATAATGACCCAGTTACATGCTGGTGGAAAGTTTGATCACGACTCATATAAAGTTTCAGGTGGTTTACATGGAGTTGGTGTTTCTGTAGTAAATGCATTATCAGAGAGACTTGAACTCACTATAGATAGAGATGGAAAAAAACATTTTATTGAATTTAAAAATGGTGATGCAAAATCACCTTTAAAAGTTGTTGGTAAATCAAAAATTACGGGTACAGAAATAAAATTTTTACCATCTAAAGAAATATTTTCCTTAAACAAATTTAGCTTTTTAACGTTACAAAAAAGGATGAGAGAATTAGCTTTTTTAAATAAGGGAATTAAAATAATATTAACTGATCTAACTCAAAAAAAACCTAAAATTGTTGAGTTTAAATTTGATGGCGGAATTGTCGAATTTGTTGAATTTCTCGACGAAAAAAGAGAAAAATTAAAAAATAAAAGCGACAATGATTTGTTTAGAAGACCAATTTATATTGAAGGTCTTAAAAACAAAATTGATGTTCAGTGTTCTTTAAAATGGAACGCTGGATATAATGAAGATGTATTCCCTTATACAAACAATATTTATCAAAAAGATGGTGGAACACATTTGTTAGGTTTTAGAAGTGCATTAACTAGAGTTATAAACAAATATGCATCTGAACAAAATCTTTTAAAAAAAAATAAAGTTTCTTTATCGGGTGATGATGTTAAGGAAGGTTTAACTTGTGTGTTATCTGTAAAAATACCTGATCCAAAATTTTCGTCTCAAACTAAAGATAAGCTAGTATCATCTGAAGTAAGAAATATAGTAGAAACAATTATAAGTGAAAAACTTTCAATTTGGTTTGATCAAAACCCGTCTGTTGCTAAAATAGTTCTAACAAAAATTATACAAGCTGCCGTAGCTAGGGATGTTGCACGGAAAGCAAGAGAAAATGTTAGAAGAAAAGGATCGTTAGAATTAAGTGGTTTACCTGGTAAGTTGGCGGATTGTCAAAATTCAAAACAAGATGGTACTGAGCTTTTCATAGTTGAGGGTGACTCAGCTGGTGGATCAGCAAAACAAGGAAGAAATCGAGAAAATCAAGCAGTTTTACCTTTAAGAGGAAAAATTCTTAATACATTTACGGAGTTAAATGGATCAAAAAAAAATGGACATACAAATGATCTAAGGACAAAGGCACTATCAAAAATGATGTCATCAAATGAAATAGTTACTTTGATAAATGCTTTAGGACTTGATCCTAAAAA
>LULE01000192.1_pt1 | contig 20727 bp, 25 predicted proteins | sample 728231 | NCBI WGS metagenome assembly LULE01 (sample SAMN03860297, study PRJNA289734) | marine metagenome | biome: seawater column; feature: ocean; material: water; isolation source: Red Sea water column Station 192 - depth 10m | place: Saudi Arabia: Red Sea | collected 2011-10-15 | depth 10 m | reverse complement strand
ACTTATTGGTTTTATCCCTGGAGTAAGAGCTCCTTCTCCATGTCCGTACAAAGCTTGTAGTGCAAATCGGCAGGCATAAACTTTTCCGCCTTGACCCATAAATTTTTCTAAGCGAGCATTAAAATTTAAATGACCATCAAATGCTGCATCCCCAAGCTTTGGAAAGCCTCTTTGTAGTCCTAATGTCACTCCAGGACCATATAGCAATATTGAAGTTTCAAAACCCTTGTTTATAAGACGACTAGCTTGCAAAAGATTAACAAGACCAATAGATCCCTCAAAAGCGACAGTATGAAAAGTTAGTAAGGCTTTCTCACCTGGTTCGGCTTTAACATCTGGGAATACTTTTTCTTCATAATCAACTAAGAATTCTCCAGGCTGATTTGCGGGACGAGTTACGGATGGCATGAAAATTTAAAAAAACTTAAAATATTCTCTGTTTAATTAATAAAAACAAAGATGGCTGAAGAATTTTTAAATCAAATTTCTGCTAAATGTTCTGTCATTATTATTGGTGCGGGACAAGCAGGGTTGTCTATTGCTCATTCACTCCAAAAAAAAGGGATAAATCCTCTTATCTTAGAAAAAAATTATGTAGGTTTTTCTTGGAAAGAACAACGTTGGGATTCTTTCTGCCTTGTGACTCCAAATTGGCAATGCACACTTCCTGATTATCAATATTCTGGTAAAGATCCTAACGGTTTTATGGATAAAGAAAATATAGTTAAGTATTTAAAAAAATATTCTGAATTTGTAAAGGCTGATATTCTTGAAGGGATTGAAGTAAAACATTTAGTTAAAAAAAATGAAAAATATTTTATTACAACTAACCGTGGAAATTTTGAAGCTGATCAAGTTGTTATAGCTACTGGAGCTTATCATGTTCCGAACCGACATCCTCTTTCTGAGAGATTACCAACTAATATCCTGCAAATTGATGCGAGAGAATATAAAAATGCAAATACATTACCAGACGGACCTGTCCTAGTTGTTGGCAGTGGTCAATCAGGTTGTCAAATAGCTGAAGATCTTTTTTTTGAAAAAAGAAAAGTTCATCTAAGTGTTGGGAGTGCTCCAAGATCTCCCAGAATGTATAGAGGAAGAGATGTTGTAGATTGGCTTGACAGAATGGGTTATTATTCAATGCCTATTGGTGAGCACGATGATCCTAAAAGTGTAAGGAATAAAACTAATCATTATTTAACTGGAAGAGATAATGGAAGAGAAATAGATCTTAGAAAGAGAGCAATAGAAGGGATGAATCTTCATGGGCGACTTAAAGAGATAACAATTGATAATATTCAATTTTCAAATGATCTTTCTAAAAATCTTGATGGAGCAGATTCTGTTTACTGTAGAATAAGAAATAGTATTGATGAGTGGATTTCAAAAAATAATATAGAAGCTCCTAAAGGCGAAATATATACTCCATGTTGGGAACCAACTGAAGATGTCAAAGGCACTCAACTTGAATGCAAAAACTTAGCAGTAGTGATTTGGTGTACAGGTTATAAAAGTGATTTTAGTTGGGTAGATATCTCAGTTTTTGACGGAACTGGGATCCCCGTTCATGAAAGAGGTGTGACACAATCTCCTGGGTTGTATTTTATTGGTTTGCCTTGGCTTTATACATGGGGCTCAGGACGTTTTTGTGGAGTAAAAGATGATGCAAACTTTTTAGCGGATATTATTTCATTGAGATCAAATAAATCAGCTGCTGCTAAAGAAATGCTGGAGTGCAAAGCTCTTTTAGGTTCTTAAACTTCTAGTACTACTAAATAAAAAATAAATTAAAAATTAAATTCTAAGAAAAAAAGTGATTTAGGTATGAAACACTACAACATTTAACTTTTGGGAATAATTAATTTAAAGATATAAATCTATTTCGAATAATTATGGAATTCGCAAAAAAAATCATGACCGAAAAAGCTGAAAAGCTTAATGGTAAAGCAGCAATGCTTGGAATGTTTGCTCTTGTAGGAGCCTACTATTTTACTGGTCAAATTCTTCCAGGTATTTTCTAATAAAAATCCTTTTTAAATTTTTTCAGGGGCTTTATCAAGCCCTTTTTTACTGGATTATGCCCTTTTTAATTATCTAATAATTCAAATAATTTACTTATTAGAAGCTTTCTTTTTGAAAAAGTTTTATCAATATATTTTTTATTCTCTTCTTTTAAAATTTCCTGACCATTTAAGCCTAATCCTTTAAGGACAAACTCTTTATCTTCTTTAATCCAGTTATTTATCATTCCCCCCGTCGTCTCTATATGGAATTGTAATCCGTAAGCAAAATTACCAATCCTAAAAAACTGTTCCTTACAACGTGCACTACTAGCAATGAGTACTGCTTTATTAGGTAATAAAATCCTATCTCCATGCCAATGTAGTACATGAAAAGGGTCTTCAAACAGTGCTTTAAAGTCTTTATTCGATTTGTCTATAAAAATTTGAGACCATCCAATTTCTGGTAATGCTTTTGGAGGTGATCCATATTTAAGAATTTCTACATCTCCCCCAGCAGCACTCGCAAGCAACTGAGCACCTAAGCAAACACCGACTATAGGTCTCTCATTTTCTAATTCTTTTTTTATAAAATCTCTTTCTAACTTAAGCCATGGATATTTTCCGCTTCCAATATCTTTAACACCCATTGGTCCACCCATAATTAAAATTAAGTCACCTTTTTTTGTTTGCGGCAGAGCATTTTTATTATCTAAACGAATAATTTCTATTTTTAAATCTCTTTCTTTAGCAAATTGTTCAAAAAGACCTGGCCCCTCTATTTCTAAATGCTGCAAAACTAATAGGCGTTTTATTTCCTTCATTCACTTTCCATTATTTCAGCTGATTCAGAACAGACATTAACGCTAAACCACTTCATTGCCGACCAAGTATCTTCTTGGTATGTACCTGCTGCAATACTTACAAAACAATCATTTTCATACCAACTTCGATAACTGGGAGTTACTCCCGTTCCTTTTAATCTATTTTCTAAGCCTTTTCCATATTTTTTAATAACAAGATTTATAGCTTCATTCTCAATTTCTCTTTGCTTTTCATCAGCAAAACCTCCTAGTGGAGTAAAAAAAAGAATTGAAGCAATAAGTAAACGTATCATTGAGTCTTTAGTTTATATGTAGCTAATTTCATATCGATTAATTAATTTTTTAAAATCATCTACTCTATTTTGTCCATTTTTTAATGGTCTTGAGGAGTCAAGAACGGCTGCACAACATAATTGCCAGCAAGATTTTTCATCTAGTCCCAATTTCTTGCATATATTTTTTGGAGCTTTGATAACTGTATTTATTTCTGCAATATGTTGAGTGGTTTCCCATAATTCTCCTTCAAGAAAATCAATTTCAATACTTGATAATAATTCTGTAGCAACGTAATCCTTAATTAGCTCAGTTAATTCCACGATATTTTATTAAAGCAGATAAGTTAAATAATCTCTTAGTATTTTTATAGCAGGATAAAAAAAAAGGAACTAGTTTCTACCTCATCTTGAATATCCTGTAGATTTTAAGAGACTACATCATTTCGTATTGATCAAGTTTGGTTTTTAATTTTGTTGCTTGTTTAATCAATGACAAAGCTTCTTTTCTGCCAGTTGAATTATTAGCCTGGACTATAAGATCGGCGTATTTCTTTGCGATTTTTTTTTCCATAATTTAAAAAATATAAATACCGTTTTTGAATCTTGAAACTAGCGAGTCACAACTAGAAGTAGATAAGGAGTCAACGGTTAAAACCTCAGAGTCAACAAATTGGAACGGGTTAACTCGTGTTTTTAATTTATAATCAATTAATAAAAAAGCTGTTGGTATCTACGATTACATTGTTTTCAAACCCTGATTTAATTTATAGTTATCCATGAATTGGATTGAAAATTTTCAATCATCTTTTTAATGCAATTAATAAAAAAAAGGGGGTTAAAAACCCCCTTCGGTTTATTAAAAGACCTAATTTACTAATTACCTAAACCTAGAGGAGCCCAAAGAGTTGCTTCAGAACCTATAACAGGGACAACTCCTGTAGTTTTTGCATTAGAAACTTTATTTTTAACAATAGGAGTATCTTGTTCTCCTAAAGCTGCCCATAAAGTTGATTGATGAGCGATAACTGGTTGAACTTTTAATGGTTGAGATTGAAAAGAAGGCTTTTGGGTTCTTACAAGTTGGACTCCAAGAGAACCAACAATAAATGCTCCAAGAAAACCTGCAAATACAGCAGTAATATTGTTACTACTTACTGAGGTAGATACGTTATTAGACATAATAGTTATGTGACTAAATTTCATTTTTGACTGAAGTCCCCGTTCCTTGGCTTCAATCTTAATGCGGCTCGTAAAACGAGATGAACGTTTATGTAGTCTACGCTACATTTTAACTATAAGTATAATTTAATTTACAAGATGTTAATGGCAATACAAAAACTTATTAAAAAATAAGAAATTAAATCTTAAAGTGAAGAAAATATATTTGAATTTTTTTGAGTAAAAAATAATTGATTATTTTCATAATTGTTTGCAGAATAACTTTCGGAAACAACAGTTCCGTGAGTTACCCCAAAAATAAAACCAAGTAAGATCGCTAAACGCATCCAAGAATATAAATTTGAAGTTAATTTCCCTCGAATTAAGAATATATGATGTTGTTATTTATACTAAATAATTTTTTATCCCCCAAGATATGACATTGATGGATGAATTTTTTGATTTTTGTCAGTTGTTTTCTCTATTACTTTAAATCGATCTTCACTATAGTTATCTTCTCTAGCTTCCCAAATGCTCTTGATTTTATTTTCCAATTCATGGAGATTAATTGGTAGAGACAACCATGGGTTTAGATTTATACCTTCATTAGAAAAAAGACATGTATAAGCATAACCATCGCTAGTTATCCTCAATCTATTACAGTCTGAACAAAAAGGATTACTTATTGAAGAGATTGTACTTACAAAACTATTTGAATCACTCATGTACCATCTATTAGCAGTTTGTCCCTCCTTTCTTCCGTAGTCTTTTAATCGATGTTTCTTCTTTAATAGCCTAATAATTCTTTCAGAGAAAAAAACATCTGATGGCTGCCAATTATTAGATATCCCTACGTCCATATACTCAATGAAACGAATTTCTATAGACCTTTTTTTTGCAAAATCAACTAATTCAAAAATTTGATTATCATTAATCTCTTTTTTTATAACTGCATTTATTTTTAATTTCCCCGCCTTTGGATTAAATCCAGCATTAATTGCATGATCTATTCCTTCAAGGACAGTAAATAATTTTTCTTTGCCAATAATTTTATTTTCCTCTCCAATCATGTTTGAAAAAATATCAGGATCAATCGCATCTAAACTTACTGTTATGCGGTCTAAACCATTTTTAAAAAGCTCATTAGCTTTTTTCTTAGAGAGCAAATATCCATTTGTGGTTAGAGAAATATCCTGTAAATTAGCTACTGGATTTGATTCTTCTAATCTTTGCGATTTAATTTCATAAAGAAGTTCATCTAATTGAGAACTCAATAAAGGTTCTCCTCCAGTGATTCTTAAAGAATTTACCCCTAATCGACAACTGACTAAAATTAACTTTTTAAATTGTTCAATATTTAAAACATCCAAACTATAGTTCTCAGGCTTACAGTAAATACACGAAAAATTGCAATTTTGTTTAAGAGATAACCTTAAAACTTTTAACTTTCTTTTTCTATTATCCTCCAATTGCTTAAATCCCATTATTCATATTTAAGAATTCTCTCTTGGAATTTATATTAATTAAATCTCCATTTTTTGCATAGAAATATTTATGGGGAATTTGATCAACCCATCCGAGAAAATTTTTCTTCCCAGAGGATAACTTTTTTTTTAATTTAAAATGATTTTCTTCATTGATGGGATAAATTCCGAATAATGGTTGTGCAAAAATTCCATCATGGGATATTAACGCAAAATTTTGATTTTCTTCCCATGATTTAAAAAGTGAATAAATTAATTTTGTATTCAAATTAGGCATATCGACTGGGACAATTAGGATATTTTTAGTAGTTTTTTTAAAAGATGAAAAAATTTGTTCTATACAAGTTAATGGTCCATCAAAGGGTTGGGCATCTGAAATAAACTCAACATTATTGTTTTTATCAACTTCCTTTAAATGAGAAGTATAATTTGTTATCACAAAAGTCTCTAAATTAAGGTTATTTAATATTTTTATTTTGTGAGTCAGCCAATTTCCTCCTTCATGATGTTTAATTAGTGCTTTATCAGATCCCATCCTTGAACTCTTGCCACCAGCCAAAATGAATGCTTTAAATTTTTTAAGTTTTATTTCCATAACTTAGGCAATATTTTTCCACGAGTACTTTATGTATCGGTTAATACCAATAATCAGATTACTAATTTTCCCCAATTTTGATTTTATTAGTGCTGACTATTAATTCTAGCCTTTTAAAAAAGTTGCATTTCTTAAAAACTAGATTTCGTATTAAATAATACAAATGAATGCATTGATCGAAATATAAATTTCTTAAAAATTAATTTCGAAGAATTTTCATGTTAAGTGACGTTTGGTCTTTAAATGGCAGATATAGAACTCTTCACCTCACCTGGTTTGCCTTTTTCCTTACTTTTGTTGTTTGGTTTAACCTCGCACCTCTTGCAACTACTGTTAAAGCTGATTTAGGTTTATCTGTTGCTCAAATTAGAACAGTAGCAATATGTAATGTCGCTTTGACTATCCCTGCAAGAGTTTTGATTGGAATGTTATTGGATAAATTTGGCCCAAGAAAAACTTACTCAACAATTTTGATATTTTCTGTCGTGCCATGTTTATTATTTGCTAGTGCTCAAGACTTCAATCAACTTGTTATTGCGAGATTGCTTTTATCAATAGTAGGAGCAGGTTTTGTTATCGGAATAAGAATGGTCTCTGAGTGGTTCCCTCCGAAAGAAATTGGTTTGGCTGAGGGAATATATGGAGGATGGGGAAATTTTGGATCTGCTTTTTCTGCTCTTTCTCTTGTTGCCGTAGCTGGATTCTTGTCTTTTTCAGGAGGGTTTGAGTTACCTACTGGAGCTGTACTTAATTGGAGGGGAGCTATTGCTCTTACAGGAATTATTTCTTTCGTTTATGGAATTATTTATTTCTTTAGTGTGACTGATACACCTCCAGGAAAACCTTATCAAAGGCCTGCAAAAACAGCTGGTTTAGAAGTAACGAGTATAAGAGATTTCTGGGGTTTAATTGGAATGAATGTCCCATTCGCAGCAATTCTTTCAGTCCTATGTTGGAGACTTCAAAAAGTAGGTTTCCTTACTTCATCTACTTATCCAATAGCCTTAATCGCAGTTTTAGCTTGGTTTATTTTCCAAACTTGGGGAATTATAAGAACGAATATTGAATTATTAAATGGAACTAAAATTTACCCTAAAGAAGATAGATATGAATTCAAACAAGTAGCGATCTTGGAATTAACTTATATTGTAAATTTTGGATCAGAATTGGCAGTAGTTTCAATGCTTCCTAGTTTCTTTGAATTTACATTTGATTTACCTAAAGCTGTAGCCGGAATTCTTGCATCATGTTATGCATTTGTGAATTTAATAGCTAGACCTGCCGGAGGATTGATATCTGACAGAACAGGCAATAGAAAAAATACAATGGGATTCCTAACTATGGGATTAGGGTTTGGATATCTATTGATGTCTTTAATAAAACCTGGAACTTTTACAGGATCAGCAGGAATTCTTATGGCTGTATTTTTAACGATGCTTTGTTCATTTTTTGTACAATCTGGAGAAGGTTCAACTTTTGCTTTAGTACCCTTAGTTAAAAAAAGAGTAACAGGACAAATAGCTGGATTGGTTGGGGCTTATGGAAATGTTGGTGCGGTAACTTATCTAAATATTTATAGCCTTTTACCTTTATGGATGGGTGGAGGTAAAGATCCTTCTCCAGAAATAATTGCTGCTTCAAATAGTGCCTTCTTCCAAGTTTTAGGTATAGCAGGATTAATAGTTGGATTCTTCTGTTATTTCTTTTTAAAGGAACCTCAAGGATCATTCGCGGATGCTTATGAAGGCGAAAAAGCTGAAAATTATGTTTAACCAATAACTATTTAGATATTTATAAAAGAAATTTTATGAATTTTACTAAAAGTCAATGCCCATATTGCGGTGTTGGCTGTGGTTTAAAAATGAAGCCTAAAAGTTCGGTTTCTGATGATAAATGGTTAGTAAGTGGAGATAGGGATAGTCCTTCAACTCAAGGTAAATTGTGCGTAAAAGGAGCAACAGTATGTGAGACTTTAAAAGACGGGAGATTAAAAGAACCACTTTATAGGGAAAATTTAAATGAAGAATTTAAAGAAATTTCCTGGGACGAATCATACGAAATTCTGAAAGAGAATATTTTGAGTTCTATAAAAAATTATGGACCTGATTCAATAGCTATGTATGGCTCAGGTCAATTTCATACTGAAGATTATTACGTAGCCCAAAAGCTTCTCAAGGGAGCAATAGGCACAAATAATTTTGATGCTAATTCAAGACTATGTATGAGCTCAGCAGTAGCTGGATATAACAGAAGTTTTGGCTCTGATGGCCCACCTTGTTGTTATGAAGATATTGATCATTGCTCTTTAATTTTATTAATAGGGACAAATACTGCAGAATGTCATCCCGTTCTTTTTGATCGAATTAAAAAACGTAAAAGAAATGTAAATGATAATTTAAAAGTAATAGTAATTGATCCAAGAGAAACTGAAACTTCATCCATAGCAGATTTTTACTTACAAATTTCTTCTGGAACAGATCTATTTTTATTTATTGGGATTGCGAATTATCTTTATAAGAATCAATTAACTGATCAAAATTTCATTGATAAGTCGACCGAAAGCTATTTTGATTTTGTAAAACATATACAAAAATGGGATTTAAAAAAAATAAGTGAAATTTGCAATATATCCGAGAAAACAATTATTGATATTGCAAAATTATGGGGAGAAAGCAAAAATGTTCTAAGTCTTTGGTCGATGGGTTTGAATCAAAGGCAAGAGGGTACAGCAGCAGTAAATGGGCTAATAAATCTTCATTTAATGACCGGCCAAATAGGCAAAGAAGGTTCTGGTCCTTTTTCCTTAACTGGCCAACCAAACGCTATGGGTGGGAGAGAAGCAGGAGGACTATCGCACCTTCTTCCAGGATATAGGTTTGTAAAAAATAAAATAGATAGGAATGAAATTGAAAAAATATGGGGGTTCCCTGAGGGAAAGATATCTGCAAAACAGGGTCTATCTGCATTTGAACAAATAGAAGCTATAAAAAAAGGATCTGTGAAAATTTGGTGGATTGCAGCTACGAACCCTTTGGTTAGCATGCCTAATTTAAACTTTGTAAAAAAAGCACTTTTAAAATGTCCTTTAATTATCCTCAACGAATCTTATGAACAAAGTGAATCAATTAAATATGCTCATCTAGTATTGCCCGCAGCTCAATGGAGCGAAAAAGATGGTGTTATGACAAATTCAGAAAGAAGAGTAACCCTTTGCCCATCTTTCAGAGAATCGAATAAAAATTCAAAACCAGATTGGCAAATATTTGCTGAATTAGGACAGAAGATAGGCTATTTCAAACAATTTGAATATGAATCTTCATCGGAAGTTTATGATGAATTTTTAAAAACTACTACAAAAAGATTATGCGATATGAGCGGATTATCATATCAATTATTAAAAAATCATGGTCCTCAACAATGGCCTTATCCTAAAGGCAGCGTACCTAGTACATCTTCAAAAAGATTATATGAAGATGGTTATTTCCCAACTGAGACTGGCAAAGCAAATTTTTGTATTGATGATCCTATAGGGTTGGCTGAACCCCCTTCAGATGAGTACCCACTAATTTTGACAATTGGAAGATATCTAAGTCAATGGCATACAATGACAAGAACTTCTAAAGTTCAAAAACTTACAAAAAAGAATCCAGAACCGTTATTGGAAATTAATTCTAAAGATGCTTTATCTTTAAAAATCAAAAATGATGAAATAGTAAAAATTAAATCCAAAAGAGGGGAAGTTCAAGCAAAAGTTCAGATTACTGACAAAATTAAAGCAGGTACAGTTTTTTTACCAATGCATTGGGGTTTTAGTCAAAAAAATATGTGTGAAGTAAACTCTTTGATGCATGAAAAGTCATGCCCGATATCAAAACAACCGGAATTAAAAGCATGCTCAGTAATAATTGTTCCAAACTAGGCAATAATCTTATTTCAGAATCTCATCAAATGCTCTATCCAAATTGTTGTGTTCATGACTTGGTCTAACTAATTTGCAAAAAGCAAATCTATCTAATTCGTTTAAATTTCTCCATTTTTCAACTGAAATATTAATTCCCCTTGCTAGTGCCGATTTTAAAACTTGGTCAGGAACTTTATTTTTATTTTGCCAAGGTTGATTAATTGAAATTTCTATTTCTTTTGCTTCTCCATATTTTGAATTAGATGTAATTTCTTTTAAAAAAGTTTTTAAATCAATGAGATCGTTTTTTGAATCTGGCCAATCAACTATCTTATTTTTTTCAATTAAATTAAAATCTTGCCAATGAGTAAGTTTTAATTTTATTCCAATTAAATCAAGTTTCCTTCTTACACATAAAGGAATGCATCTTAAGTCTTTAATAAAATCATCCTCGAAATTAAAATAATGATTTGATTGACTGTTAACCAAAATTAAATTGATATTTTATTAATAAATTAATGCTAAGTATAAAAAATTGATATTAGCTTTATTAAAAATTTTATTTTTTGTATTATTGAATAAATTGCTAAATGGAAATGGATAAATCTTTAACTCATATTAATGAAAGGGGAGAAATGAACATAGTTGATATTTCAGATAAAGTAGAAACTAAAAGAGAGGCTTTAGCAGAAGGATATATTAATTTAAACAAAGAAATATTAGAAAAAATAAAAAATGAAAAAATTAAAAAAGGTGATATTTTTGCAGCGGCTAGATTTTCTGCAATAAATGGTGCAAAAAAAACCTCAGAACTTATTCCTCTCTGTCATAATTTATCATTGAATAAAATCACAATTGATTTTGAAATTTGTGAATCAATGAAAGCAATTAAAATTATTGCTTTTTGCAAATCTCATTCTAAAACAGGTGTTGAGATGGAGGCTCTTACATCAGTTTCAATTGGTCTTCTCACTCTATATGACATGCTCAAAGCTTTAGATCCTTTTATGACTATTGATAATATTCGCCTTTTAGAAAAAAAAGGTGGTAAAAATGGAATATTAAAAAGAAGTTAAGTACTCACAATAATGGGAATTGATATCAATAATCAGGGTCTTTATTTAAACGATGCTATTAAAAAAATCTTGGAAGAGATGGATACTTTAATAGTGAATAATGAAATTTTACATAAGGAAGAGATCAATTTAGACGAAGCACTTGGAAAAGTTTCTATGGAGGAAATCTTATCTGAGGAAGATATGCCAGGTTATAGATCATCAGTTATGGATGGATATGCGTTAGGAGAATCAACTAAAGGGAATAAATGGAAAATTGTCGGAGAGTCTTTTCCCGGAAAGCCATTTAATGATCTTCTTAAAAAAGGTGAAGCTGTAACTATTAGCACAGGTTCATTTGTGCCAGATAATTGTTTTTCTGTGATACCTCAAGAACAAGTTTCTTTAGAATTTTTAAACGGAAATGAGTATATTGTTAAAAAAGAAACATCATCTAATAACTCTTGGATTAGAGAAAAAAATGATCAAGTATTTAAAGGTGAAATATTAATCAAGAAGGGGGTAAAGATTACACCTGGGATTTTAAGTAAATTAGCAAGTTGTGGGATAAAAACTATAAAAGTTAGTAAAATTTCTAAATTAGGTTTACTAATTACTGGAGATGAACTTATCAAATCAGGAACTGCAAGAAAGAAAGGAGAAATATGGGAAAGTAATAGTATTTTGATAAAATCAATTGCAAAAAATCTTGGATTTGAAATTAATGAAATTCATATAGAAAAAGATAATTATCAAAATATTAAAAATTCTCTTAGAAATATTTCTGAATTTAATGATGTGGTTATTTCAGTTGGTGGGATATCAGTGGGTAAAAAAGATTTTTTAAAAGATATTATTAACGAGTTAGGAGAGATTAAATTTTGGAAACTATTTTTAAAGCCAGGAAAACCCTTTGCTTTTGGATTGATAAACAAAAAAATTCCTTATTTTGGATTACCTGGGAATCCCGTTTCAGCAGCTATTACTTTTATCCAACTTGTTTGGCCCGCACTTCAGAAACTTGAAGGAATTACTAATATTGAATTCCCTCTTAGGATTAAGGTTAAGCTGAATTCTGATTTGAAAAGAAGAAAAGGGAGACCTGAATTGCTTAGAGGAAAACTTATCGTTAATGAAGAAGGTGAATTAATTGCAGATATTTCTGAAGAACAATCCTCATCAAAGATTAGTTCAATATCTAATTCAGATTTATTAATAGAAATACCTTCTGAAATTGATTTTTGTCAAAAAGGAAATTTATTATGGGCACAACTTTTAAAAAATAATTTTTTATGATTCAAAGCCTAAGTCAGTATTCTTTTTTACCCATGAGGATCCTTTGAAAGTCCATTCTTTTTTCCAAAAAGGAACTTTGTATTTTGTAAATTCAAGTATTTCTTGGAGATATTTATTTGCAATGCCTCTATGATTAGCACTTACTGCTATTAAAATAATAGGCTCGTTAGGGTAAATGAAACCTATCCTGTGCAAGAGAAAAATACATAAATCATCCTGTTTTTCAGAAATTTTCATTAAATATCTTTTAATATAATTTTCGGTCATTCCTTTATAATGAACAATTTCTAGTTTCTTTAAATCATTTCCAAATTGATCAAAGGGCCTTACTCTCCCAATAAAAAATGAGTTTGCTGAATTTTTATTTACCTTTTCCCAAAGTTCGAATTCTTTATAAGGATTAAAAGTCTCTTCTAGGATTTTAAATTTTATTCTTAAATTATCCACCGGTAAACATTGGCATAAATGCCACCTCATCATCCGGATTAATCATCGCATCCATATCTGTAATTTCTTGATTAATAGAAACGATAATATTATCTTGCGGTAAATTAGAATTAATTAAATTCCATACAGAAAAAACCTTCATTTGAGACCCTTCAATTGTAAGAAATTTTTCATTCCATCCTAGATCTTCAGCGATACTAGATAATAAAACCACCTTAATTTTGTTAGATTTTTTAGTTTCCATCTATAGTGATCTAGTAACTAATGGTTTAATTTTAAGTGGTTTCTATAGCTTTGCTTACTGTTTCTGATACTCGTAACACAAAAAATGATGAGAGTGGAAATTATCTCCTTCACGAGGCTGAGAGATCAGGACACAATGTCGTTGATAAGATAATTTGCAAAGATGATATTTATTTAATTAGAAAATATACGAGCGATTGGATCTCAGATCCAAATATTGATGTGATTATTACTACAGGTGGGACAGGAATTACAGCTAGGGACGTTACTCCTGAAGCTATTAGACCTTTATTAGATAAAGAGATTGATGGTTTTGGGGAGACTTTTAGATTTTTATCATTTAAAAAGATAGGAACTAGTACTTTACAAAGTAGGTGTATTGCGGGGTCTGCAAATGGTAAGTTTTTATTCGTTTTGCCAGGATCTAAGGATGCTGTTATGACAGGTTGGCAAGATATAATTTCTTATCAACTTAATCAAAATACAAAACCTTGTAATTTAATAAATCTCATTGATAAGTTAAAAAAATAATTCTCTAGTTTATTTATTTATTAGAAATTGATTTGAGATCAATTTTTGATTTTTTATGCATTTAAGTAGAGAAGGATCTTTTATCTCATTTTCTAATTTTGATAATTGTTCAAAACTATTATCATTCCAAATGCTCCCTAAAGAAAAAATTGCATATTTAGCGATTTCTAATTCTTTATTTAAAGAATATTCATAGAGTAATTTACAAACTATTTCACTTTCTCTTCTTTTTAAAATAGAGATTATCTTGTAGTTGATTTTGAAATCATCGTAAATTTTTATTTGATCAATAAAAGATAATAATATTTCATCAGTTAATTGATGAGCTTTGAAATGGAGAATATTAAGGCCTGCAATCCAAAAATCTATTTCGCAAATATCGAATATTTCTCTAATTAATGTAAGTTCGATTTCTCCTCCCCAGGGCTCTAAAGCATTAATTATATGAATATTTAACTTATTATTTTGATAGAGATTTTTTAGTAAAAGATCTTTTGCATCTTTTTCATTTGTTAATTTAAGGGCCTCAATAAATTCAACTTTAAGGCCAAATTTTTTTATCATCTTTTCAAGTAAAAAATAGCCTTTCCTTTCTTGCATACCTATCTTTTCCGCAATAACTTTGCGAATCTCAAAAGATAATTTCAATGAATAGTAGGAAAAAAGAATATCAAGATCTAATTTTTTTGAACCTAATCCATTTAAAACTTCTAATATTTCAGATTCACTTTTGCTCATTAATATATTTTAGGTTTTTAACTTTGCATTAAACTTGTTGATTAAAATTTCTTTGATTAAATTATAAATTTCATGTTTACTAACTTTTTTAAATTCGGTTTCACCTAAAGTTTGCAGGTGATCTTGTCTTCCTCCAATACTGACATTATATCCATCCTCAGTTCCTCCCCCCTCTTTTTTTACCTTTGTACCAGTCATACCAATACCACCCATATGAGCTTGTCCACAATTATTTGGACATCCTGTCCAGTGGATTTTAACCTCCTCTGATAATTCAAGTTCTCGATCTAATTTTTCAGAAATATTCCTTGCTATATCTTTGGTATTTGCAAGAGCAAAGCTACAATAACTACTCCCTGTACATGAAACAGTACTCGCTGAAAAATGGGATGGATTTAATTTGAATTTATTAATAATTTCTTCATTACCAAATTCTTCTAAAATATTATCTTTCAGGCCAACAATAATTAGATTTTGATCTTCGGTTAGTCTTACTTCACTCTGTCCATATTTTTCACTTAATCTTGCAATTTCTTGTATGTCTTCTACACATAATCTTCCTACCGGAATGTGTAATCCAGCAAAGTAAAGATTATTCTGTTTTTGTTTATTAATCCCAAATAAACTTCTTTGTCTTTCGTTGAAAATTGAGCCTGGATCGTTGGATAAAGTTCCAAATTTTTCTTCTACAAGTTCTCTAAATTTTTCGATACCTATAGAGTTCAAATAATATCTAAATCTTCCTTTATTTCTTAGAAATCTATCTCCATTATCTCGCCAAAGGGAACAAATAATTCCAGTTATTTTGCATATATCTTTTTCTTCTACCCAGACATCTAGAGGTATAGCATAAGCATTCAAAGTTGCTGATAAAATTCCTCCTACCCAGACACCAAAGCCTAATATTCCATTTTTAAAAACAGGATGAAAGATAAGATCATTATGTAGAAGAAAATTATCTTTTGCTCCTGCAACTGCAGTATTCCACTTCCTTGGTAAATTCGAGAATTCGGGGTTGCCATTACCAGAATTTGTTAAGTAATTTTCTAATTCAGAAGTATATTTTCTTGTATCTATAATTTCTTCAGGATCAATTCCCGCTAGTGGATTGCCAGTAACATTCCTTGGATTATCCATTCCAGACTGAACGGATGTAATATCAACCTCTCTAAGTCTTTTAATAATATCTGGTAGATCATTTATCAAAACCCCCCTTAATTGAATATTTTGCCTAGTTGTTATATCTGCAGAACCGTCTTCTCCATATCTAGCGACTATTGACGCGATTACTTTCAACTGATTAGAGTTCAGAATTCCATTGGGAACTCTAAGCCTCATCATAAATCTTCCAGGAGTTTTTGGTCTCCAAAAAAGGCCATACCACTTTAAGCGCATTTGCAAATCTACTTCATCCATCTCTTCCCACCCTTTAAGAGCATAATCATCTAATTCTTCAAAAATTTTCAGACCATCTTTCTCCGCCTTTTGCTTTTCAATCTTATTTAATTTTTTATCATTTAAATAATATTGCATATTAATTTTTATTCTTTTATTCTTATGAGATTTTAGACAATTTAATGTTTCCTCATATACAAATGTCAATAAATATTGATTATTTATTTTTAACACCGAATTCCATATTTTAGGAAACTCTTAAGCTCATAAAACATAAAGGCTTTTTCTTGGCCGGATCATTTATCCGTAATTATGAGATACTTCTGTCCACCCTTTTTGGTGCAGTTCGTGCCACTTTTCCCAGGCTGAATCTATGTTGAGTTTTTCAGAGGATTTGTACCCTCCAGGTTCTCCAAGGTGATTTGTGTAGAAAAGATGAGTATGAATTTTTAAATTAGGTTTAGGAGAATTTTTGCATTCTTCGAAAAAGATAATTCTGCTGCCTTCGGGATTTAGTAGGCATCCGCTTGGCTTGCTAGTGCTACAACCAAATAAGTACTTAGGCTCCATGCTTTTCCCTTAATAGGCTAGGTAGATTTTAATACATTTGTACTATAAATTATATCCTCCTTGTTTTGCTGTCAATCCTTTTAAGGTTAAGTACTTATTTACTAATAATTATTTTGTTTTTTAATAAATAAGATAATTTCTTTAAGCTTATGAATTACAGGGAAGATCTAGAAATCAAACTACAAAAAGTAACACTTGCAATGCAGGAAGTTGTAGATGATATCCATAAAACTGATCCTGAGAAGCAAAGAATAATTTCCAAACTTATTGAATTTAAAGAAGCAATCATTTCAAAGGGAATTGAACTTAACATTGAATTAGAGGCAGCCTAGAAATATTTAATATCTCATGAATGTTTAATAACTTTTAGAATAATGTTATTAACAAAGAAGGGTTATTTATCAAATGCAGCCTGGTACTTTTGAATTATTGATCCTAGTATTTATCTTTTTAGGTCTTCAAGCCTGGTGGATTATCCCAATAGTTATTAAGAATAATAAATTAAATAATAGAGGTAAGGATTTAAGAGAGGAAATTAAGCAATTAGAAAAGTTATATAAAAAATAAATTAGTTTATTATTTTTGCAAACTACCTATTATTAGTGAAACTCAAATATCTAATGAAATTAAAAAAATTTATTCCATTTTGCTTCCTCTTTATTGGGACTTTAGCTTTACCACAACCTTCTCTTGCTGAAGAAAAGATTGAAGTTATACCTATTATTCAAAGTTCAAAAGGACTAAGTGGTAAAAATTTTAATTATCTCGAGGGTAAGCCTGAATTAAGACTCTTAAAAGTAAAAATTCCAGTTGGCTTGAAAACTCCAATTCATACTCATCCTTCCCCAATGTTGATTCATGTCACCAGAGGAAGATTAAAGCATGTGAGGGGTGAAGAAATTAATTTCTTTAAAGCAGGTGATGCATTTATAGAGAGTAATAATGGGGGCCCCCACTATGTGAAAAATGTTGGGAAGAAGCCGGCCATACTTCATGTGGGAGTTGTATCAGTAGTTGGAATGCCTACGGCCATAAATGAATAAAATTTTATCTAAGTTATTCAATCTGCATTTTTAGGATACACCTTTTACGAAGAACAACTGTAATGAGATACTCCTCCATAGTTAAAATACTGGCTTGGCTTTAGTCGATTATATTTTTGATCTATTTCTGAGGATTGTTCTATATATGGATTGCTAAAGACATCCTGTAACTCTTTTATTTTTTTGTAATTTCCTTTTTCAGCTTCTTCATATGCGGGAACGACCATCCATTCGCGCCAAGTATAGACTGGATTAAGGGATTTCATTGATGCCGATTTTGCTTTAATATTTCCCTCTTTCTTCAAGACTGATTGCCAGTTTTCAAGCCATACTTCCCACCTATTATTGAGCTCGTCATTAATTGGTAAATAGAAACAGTCTTTTAAAGAATCTAAGTTATCAGGTATTTCAGAGAGTTTACGGAACAAAATTGTATAGTCTGCTTTTGAAATGACCATGAGATTAAAAAATTCATTTATTAGAGTTTCGTTGTAATGTTCTAAACCAAGCTTGTTTGCCCACATTTTCATCAATTCCTTATTCATTAATTCAGAAAAGTCTTTTTCGATTTGATCTAACTTTTCTTGATCTTGTTTGCTTTGTGAAAGTAACGGACTAAGAGATGAACAGAATGTTTTAAAGTTGATTGCCGCTGCAGAAGGCTGGTTAAAAAATGAGAAATGTTCACCTCCACCTGTCCATGGTTGAAATCTTGGATCAAATAATTCACAGAATCCAAAGGGGCCATAATCCAAGGTATAACCTCCAGCAGCACAATTATCACTATTGAAATTACCCTGGCAATAACCAACTCTCATCCAGTTGGCTATAAGTGATATAAGTCTTGATCTGTATAAAGAAGCCAGTTTTATTACTTTACTTTCAATTGAAATCTCATATTCAATTTCATCTTTATAATTTCTATCAATTAGATGTTGAACTATCATCTTTAGTTCATTGAGGGCCTCATCATGCGCATTATTACGAACTCGTCTTGCAAAAAGTTCAATCTGGCCTACACGTAAAAAAGATGGAGCGACTCTCGTAGTAATTGCCGCTTGATTATCAATCATGATATCAGGTTCAAAATATCTGGACCCTTTGGAATACCACGGTCTTCTAACTATTTCTGAACGTGAGACATAAAGTGTTAAAGATCTTGAGGTAGGGATTCCCAAGGCATCCATTAATTCCTGTGCGAGAAATTCTCGAACGCTAGATCTTAAGACAGCTCTACCATCTGCTCCTCGACAATAGGGAGTTGGACCTCCTCCTTTAAGTTGCATTTCCATTCTTTTCCCATTGAATAAACCTTCAAAAACAGAAATTGCTCTGCCATCGCCATAACCATTGCCAGTGCCAAAGGGACATTGCTGGGTATATTCAGTCCCGTAAATTGATAATGCATAACCTGTTGCCCAACCAACAGGACTCATTGGATAATTAGCAACAGAAATATCACCTGAGAAAAAACGACAAAAATTCTCGTCTTTAGTAAGATCTGAGCTTAGCCTTAGTTCTTTAAAAAGTTTGTTGCTATGGGAAATATATTCTGGTTCTGGAATAGCAGTTGGCACAACTGGTACATAATGACCTGAATATATTGAACGCGGCTTGTGATCATTTCCATCTTTTGTTGATTGAGGATCTGCTTTAAGAGAATTCAAAAAAGAATAGTCAGATAGTTGAGAAAATTCAGAAAAATTTTCTGTAAGCTTTCCCTTTAGTGAATCAGATTTTGTTGACATCAAATTTGTTATCTATTCTTTTAGGCGCTCTAATTTCTTTAAATTAAACACCTAAATGTATCTTATATAGATTCTATTAGGGATGGTTTTTGGCGATACGTTTGAGATTAAATATAAGTTAAAAGTTAATACTTAATTAAAAAAAAGGATCCGCGGTAAGACATTTTTTTGGAAAAAATTTTTTGGCTTTTAAAAAATAAAAAAGAACTTCTCCAACACATCAACTTTTTAAACAAGAACGACTGCAAATACTAATATATTGACAAGTTTTTTTTTAAGCTTGCTTTCAAATAATGCGCAAAAAGTTTCACGATTTAATTTGTTGATCGACTTATACCACCCCCCTTATTTCCGCACTATATTACTTGTAAAATTTTTCTAACTTACCCAGCCTTTGAGCAAATCAAACACACTAATAAATAGTCCAAAACCAATAATTGGGGGCGCAACCCATCTTGTCATGAATTTCAAATAACGTGTCGTTTTGATTCCAACTTTTGAATCACTAAGTTCTTCATTAAACTTTCCAGGTACTACCCATCCCATAAAGAAAGTAACCAAGAATCCACCAAAGATAAGTAATACACCTCCAAAAATCGAATCAATAGTTCCAAGAATGTTTAAGTTCAATGCAGAAGGAATGCCTGCTAAAAATAGGAAAAGAGTTATCAGCCAAACAGATTTTTCTCTTTTAAAACCAAATTTATCCATTAAAGAGGAAACTGGAACTTCCAATAATGAAACAGAGGAAGTTATTGCTGCAATATAAGCTAGTGCAAAAAATGCAACAGCTACAATTCTTCCAACCGCTCCATATGAACCAAGGCCCGTAGGAATTGATATAAATAATGCACCAACTGTTGATTCAGAAATAGCATCATTTAAACCAAACGACCAAACGTTAAAACAATCGGAAAAGTAATAAGTCCTGCCATAAGACCCACCAAAGTATCCAATGATGCAACTCCAACACTTAGTTTTGGAAGATTACTCTTTTTATTTAGATAGGAAGCGTAAGTCACCATAACTCCAATTCCTAAACTTAAAGAAAAGAAAGCTTGTGTAAAAGCATTTCTTATTGTTTGAGGGTTCCTCAATTCATCAAAGTCAAACTTAAACAAAAATGTTTTGTATCCTTCCCATGCGCCTGAGAGTGAAGTGGCCCATATTGCTAGCGATAGAAGAATTATAAAAAGTATAGGCATAAAGAATCGTGTCACCTTTTCGATTCCTTTTTTTATCCCTGATGAAACTATTATGGCTGTAAGAACAAGACTTAATAGGTGCCCCAATAAAACACTGCTACCACTACTAATTGAGCTAAAGAAAGTTTCTGCTTCACTTAAATTTTTTGGTAATCCAAAAAATAATGAATGGAACAAGGTATCTGCGGTCCACCCCATTATGACTGAATAATATGA
>LULE01000332.1_pt1 | contig 20862 bp, 19 predicted proteins | sample 728231 | NCBI WGS metagenome assembly LULE01 (sample SAMN03860297, study PRJNA289734) | marine metagenome | biome: seawater column; feature: ocean; material: water; isolation source: Red Sea water column Station 192 - depth 10m | place: Saudi Arabia: Red Sea | collected 2011-10-15 | depth 10 m | reverse complement strand
CGGTGCGCAGCAGGGCCAGCTCGGCGCCGGTGTCGCGGACGAGGTCCTGCCAGCCCGGCTCCAGGGCGAGGATCGCGGTGTTCCGCTCGAGCTCGGCGGTCGTGAACGTGTCGCCGTACCCGTGCATGACGAGGTCCAGCTGCGGGTGGGCCCACATCACGTAGCCGCCGTCGCCCCAGTCGTTGAGCACCGTGGTGCCCGCGGGCAGCGCGACGAGCCGATCGCTGAGCCGCTCCGCGCGCACCGGGGGCTGGTCGGCGGTGCGGGGGACGACGACCGCCAGGACGGCCAGGGCCACGGCCCCGGCTCCGAGCGCCCATGCGTGCTCGCGGCGCCCCGGTGAGGACGGGGCCCGAGGGACGAGCGACTGGAGGGCGGCCGCGGTCACCGGGGCGAGGGTGACCGCCGCGAGCGGCATGGTGCGGTGGGAGTAGAGCGCCAGTGCCAGGCCGAGACCCAGGAACAGCGTGATCGGCCAGTCGGCCCCCCGGTGCAGCAGCACCAGCAGAGCCGGCGCCGCGAGCAGCGCCAGGGCCGCCCCGTCGGGGCTGGTGAAGTCGGGTGCGCCCCACTCGGCGAAGAACCGGCCCCGGCCCGCGACCGTCAGCACCGCGTCGTACAGCGCCGGCCCGACGGGCGTGAGCGCGCCGGCGGCGGCGCAGGCCGCGAGGACCGCCACCTGGGCGCGCAGCTCGCGAGCCCGCAGCCCGCGGTGCAGGGCGGCGGCCAGCACGCCGACCACGCCGACCACCACGGCGAAGGGCCACATGCCGTGCCACATCGCCCAGAACCACGTGAGCGGCACCAGCAGCCACGGACGGCTGCCCGTGCGCGCCGCCTGCCACCAGGCGTGCACGGCCAGGGCGGTGAAGGCGTAGCTGAGCACCTGGGGTCGCATCGACAGGGCCGGCCAGCAGGCCCACAGGGTCACCGCGGTCACGACCGCCACGACCACCGGGTCGGCTCGCTGGCGGGCCACCCAGGCGACGACGAGCGTCAGCACCACCAGCTGGACGCCGGAGAGCCACGCGACACCGGCCAGCCCGGCCCGGTCCTCGACGGCGGCCATCAGCACCTGCGGCAGCCACTGGGTGGGCAGCCACTCGCGGGTGGCGAGGGTCGAGACGCTGCCGGGGTCGCGCAGCGACCAGCCGGCCAGGAACTCCGCGCCGAACCGGAGGTGGAAGTAGGTGTCGGGGTTCGCGAGGGGGCGTGCGGCGAGCCGCACGACGACCGCCAGGACCCCCAGCAGGGTCAGCGCGGGCAGCCAGACCCGCGCGGCCCGCGACACCACGGCGGGTCAGTCCAGGCCGAGGGAGAACGCCGACTCGAGGTCGTGGCGCGAGTGGGTGCGGAACGCGATGTGGGTCTCGGTGTCGGTGACGCCCTCGACCTTGTTGATGCGGTCGGCCACCACCCCGGCGACGTCCTCGTGGTGACGCACCCGCACCAGCGCGATGAGGTCGATCTGACCGGTGACGGAGTAGACCTCCGAGACGCCCTCGATCGCGGCGATCTCCTCGGCGACCTCGGGGATGCGGGCGACGTCGGCGTTGACGAACACGATGGCGGTGATCACCGGCTCACCGTACCCGCGAGCACGTCCCGGGACCGGCGCACCCGGTCGTGCAGCGCCAGCTCGCGGGTGGCGCCGGCGACCGGGCAGACCCACTCGCCGAGCACGTCGACCAGCCGGACGCCGGGCTGCTCGAGCCAGGCGAGGACCTTCTCGGTCTCCTCGACGGTGGCGGCCGGCACGGGCCCCGGGGCGGTGCGCACCGTCTCGGCCCCCGCCCGCAGCTGCTCGACGTAGGCGACGGCGTCGGCCCCCGAGGGGATCACCCCGGCCGCCGCGAGCCGGCCGTGACGCACGACGTGGACCGCCCAGCGGCCGTCGTCCTCCCGACGGGCGGCCACGACCTCGGGACAGCCGGACAACGCCCCGACCCGCTGGGTGCGCGCGGCGGCACGCACGAAGGCGGCGAGCCGGTCACGGTGCACCCCGGCCTCCTCGAAGCGCTCGCCCTCGGCGAGGGCGCTCATCTTGTGGTTGATCTGCTCGACGACCGCGTCGGGGCGACGGAGCAGGGTGTCGCGCAGCTGGCGGACCACCGCGGCGTAGGTCGCCTCGTCGGCAGAGCCGTCGCACGGGGAGAGGCAGCGGCCCATCTCGGCCAGCACGCACGGGGTGCGGCGGGTGCGCGGTCCGATGCGCTCGGAGCACTGACGCACCGGGAAGGTCTCGTGCAGGGCCTCGAGGCAGGACTGGGCCATCCGGCGCGAGCCGAACGGGCCGAGGTAGTCGGCGCCGTCGTCGAGGACCTTGGCCACCAGGGAGAGCCGGGGCCACGGCTCCCGGGTCAGCTTCACGAAGTGCGTCTTCTCCGGGTGCTTGGAGCGCCGGTTGTAGCGCGGCTTGTGCTCGGCGATCAGGCGCAGCTCGCGGACCGCCGCCTCCAGCGGGGTGGCGCACTCGATGCCGGTGACGGTGGTGGCCAGCCCGACCATCTCGCCCATCCGCGAGCGGGTCTCGGAGGCGGTGAAGTAGGAGCGGACGCGGCTGCGGAGGTCCTTGCTGGTGCCGACGTAGAGGACCCGTTGGGTCTGGTCGCGGAAGAGGTAGACGCCGGGGGAGTGCGGCAGGCCCTCCGCGAGGTGGCGCTTCTTGCGCTGGGCGGCCGTGACCCGGGAGGTGAAGGTCTGGAGCTCCTCCAGCGTGTGCACGCCCTGGCCCCCCAGCCGGCCCATCAGCCCGTGCAGCACGTCCACGGTCGCGCGCGCGTCGGCGAGGGCCCGGTGGTTGGGGGTGGTCGTCGCCCCGAAGAGGCGGGCCAGGGAGGAGAGCTTGCAGTTGGGTGCGTCGTCGCGAGTGACCACCTTGCGGGCCAGCCGGGCGGTGTCGACCACCTCGAAGCGGGGCCACGGCCGCTGCTGCTGGGCCGCGAAGTGCTGGAGGAAGCCGACGTCGAAGGGCGCGTTGTGGGCGACCAGCACGGTGCCGGCGGCGAACTCCAGGAACGCCGGCAGCGCCGACTCGATGCGCGGCGCCCCCGCCACCATCGCGTTGGTGATGCCGGTGAGGACGGCGATGAACGGCGGGATCTCGGTGCCGGGGTCGACCAGGGTCTGGAACTCGCCGAGGACCTCGCCGCCACGCACCTTCACCGCCCCGATCTCGGTGATCATCGAGCCCTGGGCGGCCGACCCCCCGGTGGTCTCGAGGTCGACCACGCAGAACGTCAGGTCGCGCAGGGGCCGGCCGAGCTCGTCGAAGCTGCGCTGGCTCTCCCACAGGGCTCCCGCACGGCTGCTGCTCATGGGGACGACGCTAGATCGCCGCGCCGACAACGTGGCGGCGACGCGCGACTAGGCTGGTGCCGTGCGGTGACGGCGGCGCCCGACTCGGGTCCGGCGGGGACGACGGGGGGCCCGGGAGGGGATGCGCGTGAGCGAGACGGTGCGGCTGGACGAGCTGCCGGTGGCGGTGCGCACCCGGGTGCTGACCCTGGTGGCCGACGTGCTCCCGGAGGTGCCCCAGCTGCCGCCGGCGCTGCGCAAGGTCGCCGGCTTCGCCCCGGCGCGCCGGGCCCGGCTCGGCGGTCAGGCGATCACCGAGGGGCTCGCCGACGAGGGGCTGCGCGGCCGCATCGCCCACCAGGTCTCGGTACGCCGCCAGGACCAGCTGGTCGCCCTGCGCGACGGCACCATGCACGACGCCCTCGAGGCGGCCGCCCTCGACTGGCTGGTGCGCCCCCAGGGCTGGACCCGTCGGCTGGACACCTCCGTCAGCCAGGTCGAGGAGCGCGCCGCGCAGCAGCAGGAGGTCGCCCAGCAGGCCCGGCAGGAGCGCTGGCAGCAGCGCGCGGAGCAGGCCGAGGCAGAGCTGAGGGAGGTGCGCGCGTCGTACCGGCAGCAGGTCGAGGGGTACAAGGCCGAGGTGGCCCAGCTGCGGCGCAAGCTGGGCGAGGCGCGGGCCCAGGGCCGCGACGTGGACCAGGAGGCCGTCGCCGCCGCGCATGCGGCCGAGGAGGCCCGTGCGGCCGCCGAGGTCGCGCTCGCCGCGCGCGAGAAGGAGGTGCGGCGGCTGCGCGCCGAGGTGGAGCGGCTCGAGGCCGAGGCCCGGCAGGGGCGCCGCAGCGGACGGAGCGAGCGTGAGCAGGCGACCGCGCGCACCCGCGTCCTGCTCGACACCATCCTCGACGCCACGGCAGGCCTGCGCCGCGAGCTCGCGCTGCCGCCGGCCACCACCAGCCCCGGCGAGCGGGTCGAGGAGGCACTGGCCGCACCCGAGGGCGGGAGCGCCCAGGCCCCGGGCAGGACCGTGCCCGAGGTGGGCCCGGCGCTCCTCGAGCAGTACCTCTCGCTGCCGCGCTCGCGGATGGTCGTCGACGGCTACAACGTGTCGATGAGCGCGTGGCCGTCCTCGCCGCTGGAGGCGCAGCGCACGCGTCTGCTGGGCGGTCTGGCCCCACTGGTGGCCCGCACCGGCGCGGAGACGACGGTGGTCTTCGACGGGGCGGGCGCCGACGCGCGCCCCCCGACGTCGCCGCCGCGTGGCGTCAAGGTGCTCTTCAGCCCCCCTGGCGTCATCGCCGACGACGTGATCGGCCAGCTGGTCGAGGCCGAGCCCCAGGGCCGGGTCGTGCTCGTGGTCAGCGACGACCGGGAGGTGCAGGGGCGCTGCCAGCGCTCCGGCGCCCGCGCCGTCTCCTCGGCCGCGCTGGTCGGCCTGCTCGGCGGCTGAGGGCCGGTCGGGGCGCGGCGAGGTCGACCGCGGCGACCCGCGACACGCCGCGGGGGACGGCGTCGGGACGGAGTGTCGGTGCTGCCTGCGAGCGTCACGGGCATGACGACGAGGATCGACTGCGACACCTGCGTGGTGCGCGGACTGGCCTGCCACGACTGCGTGGTCACCGTGCTGCTCGGCCCGCCCCCCGAGCTGGGCTTCGACGAGGAGGACCGGGAGGTGCTCGGGGCGCTGGCCGCCGGCGGGCTGGTCCCACCGCTGCGGCTGGTGACACCGACCGACCTGCCGGGGCCCGACAGCGCCAGCGCCTGACGTCCGGGCACGTGACGGGTGGGGCCGGTGTGACCTGTGTGACGCCAGGTCCCTGCTGTGACTGGGATGGGGTCAAATGCAGCTGCGACATGCCCTGGAGGTTTGGCTCGTCCTCGCTGCACCGATTACCGTCACGCGGGGCGTTCGTGACCAGCGGGCCGGCCGGGTCCGCGCGTGCGCCGTCGACACAGCAAGGGAGACCGCTCGCTCGTGCTGAAGCGTCGTACTCGACTCGCCACCCTCCTTTCGGGCGCCCTGCTGGCAGGGCTGGTCGGACTGGTCCCGGCGACGCCGGCCCAGGCCGAGCCCGACATCGACGACGTGAAGGCCAGGGTCGATCGGCTCTACCACGAGGCGGAGCAGGCCTCCGAGCGCTACAACGACGCCCGGCTCGAGCTCGGTGAGCTCAAGCGGGACCTCGAGGCGGTCACCGCCGACCAGGCCCGTCAGGACAAGCGGATGCGCGCCGTGCGTGCCCGGGTCCGTGACGCCGTCGTCCGCACCTACGAGGGGCACCGGCTCTCCGCGGTCGGCCAGGTGGCGCTGTCGGGAGACCCGTCCGCGTTCCTCTCCCAGATGTCGACGATGAGCGCCTACGACGACCTCACCGACCAGCTCTTCGAGAGCTACACCGGCGAGGTCAAGGCGCTGGGCATCCGGCTCCAGGCGACCGCGCGACGCACGGCGGAGGTCACCCGCCTCAAGGACCGCCTGGCGCGCGAGAAGACCACGATCGAGGACAAGCTCGACGAGGCGGAGAGCCTGCTGGCCCGCCTCGAGGACGAGGAGCGCGAGGAGGTGCTCTCGCGCGACAGCGACCGGGTGCCCGCCTCGGTGCCGGCCTCCGGCCGAGCGGCGGCCGCGATCCGCTACGCCATGGCCCAGGTCGGCAAGGCCTACGTCTACGGCGCGGCCGGGCCGAACGCCTTCGACTGCTCGGGTCTGACGATGATGGCCTACGCCCAGGCGGGCGTCGGCCTGCCGCACTCCTCGAGCGCCCAGTTCTCCTCCGGACCCCGCGTCGCGGAGAGCGCGCTGCAGCCCGGCGACCTCGTCTTCTACTACAGCCCCATCAGCCACGTCGGCATCTACATCGGCAACGGCATGATCGCCCACGCCGCCAACCCCAGCCAGGGTGTGCGGGTCTCGCCGCTGCACTCGATGCCCTACGTGGGCGCGGTCCGTCCTGGCTGACCGCCCGCCTGCGGTGCGTCGCCGCCCCCGGGTGGTGGTGGCGCTGCTGCTGGCCGCCGTCCTCGCGACGGCGCTCCTGACGCTGCGGCTGGTCGACCGGCCCTACGTCGCCCCCACGCCGAGCGCCCCGGACGCCGCGGGCGACCCCGCCGGCGCCGCCGCTGTCCTGGAGGACCTCGAGGCCGCCCTGGAGGGCGGGCTCCCCTCCGAGGCCGGTGCCCTGGCCCCGGCCGGGGACACGGCGACCGCGGACCTGCTGGGCGCCCTGGCCGACAACGCCCGTCGCCTGCGCGTGCGCGACCTGGACCTGCGCTACGTCGACCTGGTCGGCGTGCCCGGCGCCGACGGGCGCTGGGCCGTGCGCGCGGACCTCAGCTGGTCGCTGCGCGGCTTCGACACGGGGACCGCCCGTACCGAGGTGGAGGTCGACCTGCGCACCGACCAGGGACGGGTCGCGGTCCTGGGCTTCGGGAGCGGTCGGGTGCCGCTGTGGCTGCGTGGTCCGGTGCTGGTCGACCGCGCGGGCGACACCGTGGTCGTCACCGCGGGCGCGGACCCCGCGCGGTTCTCGACCCTGGCCCGCCGCGCCGTGCCGCAGGCTCGCCGGGTGCTCGGGGACCGTGTCCCGCGGGGGCCTGGTGGGCGCCTGGTGGTGGAGGTGCCCGCCGACCCCACGGGGCTCGACTCCCTGCTGGGCGTGCCGGACGGCACCTACCGCGACGTGGCCGCCGTGACGGCCTCGGTCGACGGCCTGCTCTCGGACGCCTCGCCGGTCCACGTGTTCGTCAACCCCGAGCAGCTGGGCCGCCTGCGCCGCACGGGCGCCCAGGTCGTGATGACCCACGAGGCCGTGCACGCGCTCACGGGGGCGCCGACCAGCCGTGCCCCCGTCTGGCTCGTCGAGGGCTTCGCCGACTACGTCGCGCTGCGCGACGTCGACCTACCCGTCGGCCGTACCGCGGCCCAGGTCCTGGCGCAGGTCCGCCGCGACGGCCTCCCGGAGCGGCTCCCGGGGGAGGCGGACTTCGAGCTCGCCGCCGCGCACCTCGGGGCCGCCTACGAAGCTGCGTGGCTGGCGTGCGTGGCGGTGGCCGACCTGGTCGGCGAGGAGGCTCTCGTGGACGTCTACGAGGCGACCTCGGCCGGTGAGTCGCTCGCGGTCGCACTGGCCGCCCACGACCTCGACGAGGCCGACGTGACCCGTGCCTGGCGCGACCTGCTGCGCCGGTCCCTCCGGTGAGCCGGCCGACCGCGCCGGCCGCGCAGCGCCGCGTGGCACTGGTGACCACCCTGGTCGCCGCCGGGGCCCTGGCGGTCCTCGCCGCGGTGCTGGTCCCGTGGTCCCCGGTGCCCGGCGGGACGCCGGCCCCCGTGCCCGTGGGGGAGGTGCTCACGCCTGCCGAGGTGGCCCGCGCCGAGGGCTTCTCCGGCGTCCTGCGGCAGTGGGGCTGGACGGCGACCGCCCTGAACCTGGCCGTCGTCGCAGGCCTCGCCCTGTCCGCCCGGGTACGCCGCGTGGTGGCCGGCTGGCCGGGCCCTTGGTGGGTGCGCGTGCTGCTCGCGGTCACCCTGGTGGAGCTGGCCGCGCGCCTGGTCACCTCGCCGGCCGCGGTCATGGCGCGCCGGCACGTGCGGGCCGCCGGGCTCTCCGACCAGTCCTGGGCCGGCTTCGTCCGGGACCTGCTGGTGGCCGAGCTCCTCGACGTGGTGGTCACGGGGCTGCTGGCCCTGCTCGTCGTGGGCTGCGCCCGGCGCTGGGCACGTGCCTGGCCGGCCGTGGTGGCGGGAGTCGCGGCGGTCCTGGTGCTGGTGGGCAGCTTCGGCTACCCGCTGCTCGTCGAGCCGCTGTTCAACCGGTTCGCACCGCTGCCGGACGGGGAGCTGCGTACCGGGGTCCTGGCGCTGGCCGAGGCGGAGGGCGTGCCCGTCGAGGAGGTCCTGGTGGCCGACGCGTCACGGCGCACGACGACGCTGAACGCCTACGTCTCCGGGTTCGCGGGGACCCGCCGGGTCGTCCTCTACGACACCCTCGTCGCCGACGTGCCCCAGGAGGAGACGTTGTCGGTGGTGGCGCACGAGCTGGCCCACGCCCGTCACGACGACGTGCTGGTGGGCACCCTGCTCGGCGCCAGCGGTGCCGCTCTCGGGGTCGGCCTGGTCGGTCTGCTGCTCTGGCGGCGTCGCGCCGGCGACCCGGCGACGGTGCCGGTGCTGATGGCGCTCCTGGTGGCCGGCAGCCTGCTGGCCCAGCCGGTGCAGAACGGGATCAGCCGTCGCCTCGAGCTGCGCGCCGACGTCGAGGCGCTGGAGGCCACGGCCGACCCGGCGTCCTTCGTGGCGCTGCAGCGGCGCCTGGCGCTGCGCTCACTGGCCGACCCGACGCCGCCGGCGTGGTCGCAGTGGTGGTTCGGCAGCCACCCGACCGTGCTCGTGCGTGTGGCCCTCGCCCGGTCCGGAGGGACCGGGGAGGGCCACACGACGCGGAGCCGGAGCCGCTAGCAGGTCTGCGACGTCGTGCTCGCCACGCTGTCGCAGGTGTCGTCGAACAGGTCCGCCACGGACTCGCCGAACATGACGATCGCCAGGACGACCACGGCGGCGATGCCGGCGATCAGCAGGCCGTACTCGACGGAGGAGGCACCGGTCTCGAGGTCGACCGGGCTCACCATCGTCAGCAGGTGCCGGAGCCCTCGGTGGAGATACAGCTGCTGGTGTCGGAGAAGATCCCGTCGACCACGCCGCCGAAGGCGAAGACCACGACGACGATGAGCGCGGCGATGCCGGCGATGAGCAGGCCGTACTCGACGGCGGAGGCGCCACGCTCGTCGCGGCGATCGGTGCGGGCGTCCAGCATGATGCGCAGGAACTCGAGCATGTGTTTCTCCCTGTGGTCAGCGGTCCCCGACGGGGGACCTCATGACCCCATTCTCGGCAGGGTGAGGGGTGCTGCTCATCCGTTGATGGTGCGGAGGCGTCTAGTCATTCCGGACTAGGTCACGGTGCTCCAGGGGGACGCTGCACGCTGGACAACAGTCCGATCCGCATGGCCGTGACCAGGGCCTGGGCGCGGTTGGCCGCGCCGAGCTTCTGGTAGATGCGGGCGATGTGCGACTTCGCGGTGGACTCGCTCATGTACAGCTGCGCGCCGATCTGGGCCGCGCCGAGACCGTCGGCGAGCAGCACCAGCACCTCGTGCTCGCGGTCGGTGAGCCGCGTGGACTCCGCGGCGCCCCGCCGCATCATCGCCCCCACCAGTCCGCTGCAGATGAACGAGCGCGGTGAGACCGAGGCGTGCCGGGCGGCCTTGACGACCTCGGTGGAGGGGGCGTCCTTGCCGACGAAGCCGGACGCGCCCGCCTCCATGGCCGCGAAGATCTGGTCGTCGCCTGAGTGCATGGTCAAGACGATGAGGCCGACGTCCTCGTGGTCGCGCCGCAGCGACCGCACGACGTCGAGGCCGGTGCCGTCCCCGAGCTGCAGGTCGGTCACCACGACGTCGGGACGGACCTCCTCGAACCGGGAGAGGGCCTCGGCGACCGAACCGGCCTGCGCGACGACGCTCATGTCGGCCTGGAGGTCGAAGACGCCGGCGAGGCCGGTGCGGATCAGCTCGTGGTCGTCGACCAGCATGACGGAGATGTGCTCGCTCATGGGGAGGTGGCCTCCTGGGTCCTGGTGGTGGGGGAGGGGATGGGCTGCTCGGCCGCCGAGGGGAGGCGGACGTGGACGGCCAGGCCGCCCTGGGGTGGCTCCTCGATGGAGAGCCGGGCGTCGATGAGCAGGGCGCGCTCGCGCATGATGCGCATGCCGTAGGAGTCGCTGCGTGCCTCACCGAGGCCGCGCCCGTCGTCGGTCACGCTGATGGCGGCGTACGGGGCGGCGACCTGGCAGTGCACGCGGATCGCGCGGCACTCCGCGTGCTTGACGGCGTTGTTCAGCGCCTCCTGGGTGATGCGGAACAGCTCCGCCTCGACCTCGGGACGCAACCGCTGCGGCTGCTCGTCGAGGGTGACCTCGATGGGGATGCCGGAGGTCTGGCTGAGGTTGCGGGTCACGCCGACGATGGCGGTGCCCAGCGACTCACTGGTGCCGACGGTCGTGCGCAGGGTGGTCACCGAGCGACGGACCTCCGCGACGATGGCCGTGACCCGCTCGCGCAGCATCCCCAGCTGGGCCTCCGCCTCCGGGGTGGGCGCCTGGGCGGCCAGGGCGTCCACGAGGTAGCCCAACGAGGCGATGTCCTGGGCGACGCCGTCGTGCATCTCCCGGGACAGTCGCTGGCGCTCGTCGGCGGTGGCGGTGTCGCGGAAGGCCTCGAAGAGCAGTCCGGTCTCCAGGGGCACCGCCTGCTCCTCCAGCGCGGTCTGGAGCTCGCCCACGCGCAGGCGCAGCTGGGCGGGGTCGACGCTGGTGCCGGCGGGCAGCGTCCCGCTCACGACGGCGACGGTGCTGTCGTTGCCGAGCAGGGGGAAGGCGTAGGCGCGGCCCTCGACGATGGTCTGGTCGCGGGCCCAGGACGTGGTCGCGAGCTCGGCGCACCGCTCCAGGTCGCCCCCGGGTAGCGACTTGGCCGCCAGGGTGGCCAGGTGGTCGTCCAGCGGGACGTGGATGCTCACCGCCGTCGAGGGCAGCTCGTCGAGCACGGTGCTCAGGATCAGGCCGCCCAGGCTGCGGGGCTCCAGGCCGCCCGACAGACCGAGACTGAGGTCGTTCAGCTCGCGCAGGAGCTCCGAGGCGTGGCGGTACGGCGCGAGCGGGTCGTCGTCGCGCAGGGCGCCCCGGACGAACGTCGCGACCATGCCGAGCGCCAGGCCCATCGCCGCCCACGTGAACACGCCCAGGGACTGCTCGGCGCTGAAGGGACCCTGGAGGCCGACACCGACGACGACCACGGTGACCAGCTCCGCGGACAGCGCCAGCAGGACACCGCGCAGCCCTCGCCACAGCCCGGCCACGAAGGGCGGCACGGCCAGGGCGCCCAGCACGGCCTGGGACTCCAGCTCTGTGGCCACCACCAGCCCGACGAAGGTCGCCTCGACGACCACCAGCGGGACGCGCAGCCGCGTGGTGCGCAGCTCCAGGCTCAGCGCGAGCAGCCACCCCGTCCCGAGGGCGGCGAGGGCGATGACGGAGGACACGTCCTGGTTCCACAGGATGGGGCCGCCCAGGGCGAGCAGGACGAAGCCGCGTGCGGCGGCAGCGATCCGCTGGTCGGGAGCGATCCTCATGACGTCACGGGCCATCTCGCCTCAGAAGCCGTCCATGATCGAGATGACCGCGGGGCCCATCACGCTGACGAACAGGCAGGGCAGGATGCAGAAGATCAGCGGCACGGTGATCTTCACGGGCACCTGCTGGGCCCTCTCCTCCGCCCGTTGCCGCCGCTTGGTGCGCATCTCGCTGGACTGCACGCGCAGCACCTGGCCGACGGGGACGCCGAAGGAGTCGGCCTGGACCATCGCGCTGACGAAGGTCTTGAGGTCGGCGACGTTCGTGCGGTCGGACATGGCCCGCAGCGCGGCCGCGCGGCCCTGGCCGATCTGCATCTCGCGCAGGACCCGGGAGAACTCGTCGGCCAGCGGCCCGTGGGTGTTGCGGGAGACCTGCTGGACGGCGGCGTCGAAGCCGAGGCCGGACTCCACGCTGATCGTCATCAGGTCGATGGCGTCGGGCAGGTCGCGCTGGATCTGCAGGGACCGGTCGTAGGCCTTCTGGTAGAGGTAGAGGTTCGGCCCGAAGAACCCGACCACCAGCCCCGCCAGCGCCACGGCGACCCGGCCCGGGGTCCCGGTGCCGAGCATGAGGCTGAACAGCAGCGCGACGAGCAGGCCCAGGACGGCCCCGACGATCTTGCCCGAGGTGACCCGGTCCACGCTCCAGCCCGGGGGGTTGCCGGCGAGGTCGAGCTTGCGGCGGATCCGGTCGGCGGAGTCGGCGCCGGAGAGACGGCGTCCCAAGCCGAGGGTGCGGGCCTGCAACGGCTCCCAGACCCGCTCGGAGAAGGGTCGGTCGATCTCCTCGGTCAGCTCCTTGGGGGCGTCGGTCATGGCCTGGAGGACCGCGAGCGACCTGCCGACCCCGCTCGCCTCGCCCTCGGGGGTCGTGGCGGAGGCGACCAGGACGATGGCGACGACGACCAGCAGGACGCCAAGCACGAGCAGCAGGGTCATCTCACACCTCCACCTTGACCAGCCGGCTCATCCAGAACACTCCGACGGCCAGCCACAGCCCGGCGCCCACCATCATCACGATGCCGAGGGGCTCGGTGAACATGACGCTGACGTAGTCGTAGTTGGTGAGGAGCAGGTAGACCATGAACAGCGGCGGGAGCAGCCCCAGCACCCAGGCCGACAGCTTGCCCTCGGCGGCCAGCGCGTTGACCTGGCGCCGGACGTACTCGCGCTCGCGCATGGTGCCCGCGACGGTGTCCAGCAGCTCCGCGAGGTTGCCGCCCACCTGCCGCTGGATGCGGATGGCCATCACGACCCACTCGAAGTCCTTGCTCGCGAAGCGCGCGGCGAGGCCGTCGAGGGCGTCCTCGATGGTGACGCCGAGCCGGGTCTCGACCAGCACCCGGCGGAACTCCGAGGCGATCGGCTCGGGCCCCTCGCGGACCACCGTGTCCACCGACTGCGCCAGCGACAAGCCTGCCGACAGGGAGCCGCTGATCAGCTGGAGGGTGTCGGGCAGACCCGCGTTGAAGGCCTTGCGGCGCCGCGAGCGGCGCATCCCGAGGTAGACCCACGGGCCGGCGACCCCCAGGACGATGAAGAACAGTCCGAGCACGACGTTGCCGGCCCCCAGCAGCAGCCCGAACACACCGGCCACCACCACGACCGCGGCGTGGACGAGGAGCCACTCTGCCGGCTTGAGCTCGCTCCCCGCCCCGTCGAGGCGGTGCGCGATGCGGGCCTCCAGTCCCTTCGTGCGTCGCAGCACCTGGGCGGCGGCGTCCTTGGCCTGGGCGATGGCCTGCTCGGTGTCCAGGCGTGGGCCCTCCTGCTGGGCGGCGGCCCCGCCGGTGCGGGAGGTGTAGGACACGACGCGGTCCGCGGCGGTGGGTGCCGGAGCCGGCCGCGGGACCAGGAGCACCAGCAGCAGCGCCAGCCCGAGCCCGAGCGCCAGGACCCCGGCGTACATCGCCCCCGCGGGCAGGACCCAGCCGGTCGGGCGGACCAGCTGGTCGTCGACGCCGCCCCCTCCGGGAGCGGACTCGGTGACGGCGGCGAACGCCTCGGCGCCGAGGGTGCCGGCAGTGGTCTCGAGGGTGACGGCGACCGTCTGGTCGGCCGCCTCCAGGTCGGCCGGGACCTGGGCGGTCACCAGGACCTGGCGGTCCAGGACGTCTGCCTCGGCGGCGAAGGTGCGGGTCAGCGCACCACTGGTGGCGGGGATGACCTCGCCCCCGCCCGCGGCGGCCAGCGTGGTCAGGTCCCCGGCGGGACGTCGGACGAGCGAGACCACGTCGAGTCGGACGTCGGCCGCCTCGACGGCGGCGGTGACGCTCTCCAGCGTGGTGTCGGTGGTGTCCGCGCCGTCCGAGAGCACCACCAGCGTGCGCTGGCCCTCGGTCCCCGCGACCTCGACGGCGCTCAGCACACCGTCGTACAGCGCGGTGCGGGCCGAGAGGGCGAGGGTGTCGATGACGGTCCGGGCCGCCTCACGGTCCTGCGTGGGCGCCAGCGACCGGGTCACCGAGCGGGCGAAGGTGACGATGCCCAGCGAGACGTCTGGCGGGAGCCCGTCGACGTAGGCGCGCGCTGCGGAGCGGGCGGCGTCGAACTTCTTCCCGGACATCGAGTTGCTGGTGTCCATCACCAGCACCGCCGTGCGCGCGACGGCGCGCTCGCCTCGACCGCGGTCCCGCCGATGGTGACGGCCACCGAGTCGAGGTCGGGGTCGGCGTCGGGGGGCAGCGAGACGATGACCTGCACCGTGCCGTCGCCGGCCGGCTGGACGTAGGAGATCGTCGCGTCCTCGCCGGCCGCCAGCGCGGGCGCCAGGAGCGTCGGCGCCATGAGCACGGCGAGGACGCCCAGCACCAGGGCCACCGCGGCCACCGGGGCGAGGGACCTCGCGCGGTCGGCCCGGACGGGCCGCGCGCCGAGGAGCACGGGGCGGGGCATCAGATCCGGTCCGTGGCGAAGACCATCGGGTCCACGGTGACGTTGGAGTGGGCCATCTTCTCCAGGAACTTCGGCCGCAGGCCGGTCGGGCGCAGCCGGCCCAGCGAGCGGCCGTCGGCATCGAAGCCCAACGAGGCGTCGTACACGAAGATGTCCTGGAGGGTGATCACGTCGCCCTCCATCCGCTCCACCTCGGTGATGTGGGTGATGCGACGCGTGCCGTCCTTGAGCCGGGACTGGTGCACGATCAGGTCGACCGCGCTGGCCACCTGCTCGCGGATCGCGCGCACCGGCAGGTCCATGCCCGCCATCAGCACCATCGTCTCCATGCGCGACAGCGTGTCGCGGGGCCCGTTGGAGTGCAGGGTGCAGATCGAGCCGTCGTGGCCGGTGTTCATCGCCTGGAGCATGTCCAGGGCCGAGGCGTCGCGGACCTCGCCGACGATGACGCGGTCCGGTCGCATGCGCAGGCTGTTCTTGACCAGGTCGCGGATCGTCACCGCGCCCTTGCCCTCGATGTTGGCGGGGCGCGACTCCAGGCGCACGACGTGGTCCTGCTTCAGCTGCAGCTCCGCGGCGTCCTCGATGGTGACGATGCGCTCGTCCCCGGGGATGAAGGAGGACAGCACGTTCAAGGTGGTGGTCTTGCCGGCGCCGGTGCCTCCGGACACGATCACGTTGAGCCGGCCGCGCACGCAGGCCTCGAGGAAGTCGCAGGTCTGCGGGGTGAGCGAGCCGAAGGAGATCAGGTCCAGCGCGGTGAGCGGGTCGGCCGCGAACTTGCGGATCGTCAGGGCGGAGCCGTCCACGGCCAGCGGAGGCACCACGGCGTTGACGCGGCTGCCGTCGGGGAGACGGGCGTCGACCATGGGGGAGGACTCGTCCACGCGGCGGCCGATGCGGGAGACGATCTTGTCGATGGTGCGCCGCAGGTGGGCCTCGTCGGCGAAGTGCGCGTCGGCGGGCACCAGCTTGCCCTTGCGCTCCAGCCAGATGTCCTTGTGGCCGTTGACCATCACCTCCGAGACGTCGGGGTCGCGCAGGTAGGGCTCGATCGGCCCGTAGCCGAGGATGTCGTCGCTGATCTCCTGGGTGACCCGCTGCCGGTCGCTGCTCGACAGCGGCCGGTCCTGGGCCCCCAGCACGTCGGCGAGGACGCTGCGGACCCGCTGGTCCAGCTCGTCCTGGTCCATGTCGGCGTCGTAGAGGTGCGGCCCGAGCTGCTTGAGAAGCTCGGCGTGCACGCTCTGCTTGAGCTCCTCGATCCGGTCGCCCTGCTGGGCGGAGAGCCGGCGCCGGGGCGGCTCGGCCGGCGTACGGCGCGGGGCNNCCCCGGCGGCCGCTGCCTCCCCGGCCGGGGTGCTGCTGGTCGGGTCGGCGGCGTCGGTGCCTGCCCCCGCCTGCCCTGTCTGCCCTGTCTGCTCTGCCTGCTCGGCCTGGCGGGCGGCGGCGAGTCGGTCGGCGAGACTCATGGCTACCTCCTGAGCCGGAACCGCGAGCGTCGCGTCGCGTGGTCCTGGCCGTCGGTGTCGGTGGGGGAGGTGGGCGCGTCGGGGTCCTCGGGGCCGCCGAGGGGCACCCCGGCGATCTGCGAGGCGAGGGACCGGACCGCCTGGCTGGACTGGTGGCCCGGGGTCGCGACCACGATGGGGATGCCGGCGTTCGTGGCGGCGGCGACGTCCACGGAGGAGGAGACCGAGGCGGCCACGGGGATGCCCAGGATCTGCTCGACCTTGTCACCGGTGATGCCCACCGCCTCGTCGGCGCGGTTGAGCAGCAGGTGCCGGTGGCCGCGCGCGATGTCCAGCATGTCGAGGGTCTCCAGGGCGACCTTGACGTTCTTCAGCGTCGGCACGTCCAGGGTGGCCACGATGACGCACTCGTCGGTCTCGTCCAGGGCGGTCAGCACCTGCTCGTCGAAGGAGGGCGCGGTGTCGACGACGATGAAGTCGAAGCTCTCGCGCAGGGTGCGCAGGATGCGGGTCACCAGCAGCGGCGAGACCCGCTCGCGCACGTCGGGGTGGGCAGGGGCGGCGAGCACCATCATGGAGTCCGCGTGCCGGGTCAGCAGGGTGTCGAGGTGTGCGACGTCCAGGGAGTCCTCGGAGCCGATGGCGTGCTCGATCGAGTGCGTGGGGAAGAGCTGCATGGTGATCGCCACGTCACCGAAGGCCAGGTCGAGGTCGACCAGGCACACCCGCCGCGCGCCGCGCTCGGTGAGCGCGAGGGCCAGGTTGACGGCCATGGTCGTCTTGCCGACACCGCCCTTGGGCGAGAACACCGTGACGACCCGGCCGAGGTGCTGGGCGCCGCTCGGGCCCCGAAGCGCCGTCCAGAGCTCGCGGGCACGGTCGACGGCGCCCCGGATCGCCTCGGGCTCGTCGACCGCGACGACGTCGCGGGCGCCGGCCTTCATGGCGCTGCCGAGCACCGTGGTGTCGAGCTTGTCGCGGACGAGCACCACGCTGACGGTGGGGCGACCGACCCGGAGGTCCTCGCAGACCTTCAGGCAGTCGTCCAGGTCCAGGTGCGAGCCGAGCACGACGACGTACTCGTCGAGGTGCTGGTCGAGCCACGCGCGCATCCGGTCCACGGAGTCCACGCCCTGGCTGCCCGGCGGCAGGGCCTCGAGCAGCGCCGTGACGGCGCTGGCCTCGGTGTCGACGACGACGGGCACGGTCAGTCCTGGAAGAGGGTGCCGGTGGTCGTGGGAGGGGCCAGGGTCACCTTGGAGTCCTCGGTCAGCAGGGCGAAGGAGAGCTCTCCCTGCTGCTGGCCCAGCAGCACGCGCTGCATCTGCGCCTGGCTCACCGACAGCGTGATGAGCGTCCGCGGCAACGACTCGACGACCTGCTGGCCGCCGGCGGCACCGTCCCCGCCGGTGGTGGTCGTGGTGGTCACCGGGGTCGTGGAGCCGACCGCGACGACCGTGACCCGGGTCAGCAGGACCCGGGAGTAGGGCTGGCCCGTGGCGGGGTCGGCGCCGCTGATGAAGATCGCGACCTCGGAGCCGGGGTTGACGAAGCCAGCCACCCGGGCCGGGTCGGTGAGATTGATGGACATGGCCATGTCGCCGCGGTCGGGGATCTGGAGGCGGGTCTCCTCGAGCGCGGTCTCGCCGAGCTTCTGGGGCACCAGCTGCTCGCCGGGGTAGATGACCGCGAGCGCCAGCTGCTGGTCCACCCCCTGGGTGCTCGACAGCGCCCCCGGGAGGACCTGGCCCCGGGGGACGGGCTGGAGGGAGAGCTTGCCCGCGGCCATGGCGTCGGCGACCCGTTCGCCGCGCTCGATCTGGGCGCTGGCGACGATCACCTCGGTCGTCTCGTACTTCTCCTGGGCCCGGCTGTCGGCACCGCGGACGTAGAGGAGCACCAGCGCGGTCCCGAGTGCGGCCACCACGGCGGCAGCGACGAGGAGAATCCTGCGACGGTCCATCGGCGAACCTTTCGTTGCAGGGACGCGGGGCCCCATCCCCAAGTCCGCACGTCAAGCCGGGGACGTGTGGGCGTCCCCCCTCCGCGTTCATGCTAGGAGCGCGGGTAGGGCCGATGGACCCTTTTGGTCCAATTCGGACCGTTTCGACTGTCAGTCGGCGGTCGCTGCGCCGTAGAGGGCGTCGACGTGCCCCCGGGCCTCGCGCATGACGACGCTGCGGCGCAGCTTCAGGCTGGGGGTGAGCTGCCCGCCCTCCTCGGTCCACTCGTCCTCGATGACGGCGAACTTGCGGATCGACTCTGCCTTGGAGACCGCCTTGTTGGCCTCCTCGACCGCCTCCTCGACCGCAGCACGGACGTCGGGGTGGGCGACGAGGTCGTCGGGCGAGCCGTCGAGCCCACGGGCCTGCGCCCACACCGCGAGGGCCTCCCGGTCGAGGGTCACGAGCGCGCCGATGAACGGCTGGCCGTCGCCCACGACGAGGCACTGGTCGACCAGGGCGTGCGCGCGGACCCGGTCCTCGAGGACCGCCGGGGCGACGTTTTTGCCACCGGCGGTCACCAGGATCTCCTTCTTGCGGCCGGTGATGCGCACGAAGCCCTCGTCGTCGACCTCGCCCACGTCGCCGCTGTGGAACCACCCGTCGCGCTCAAGGGTCTCGGCGGTCGCCTCCTCGTTGTCCCAGTAGCCGGCGAAGACCTGGCCGCCGCGGAAGAGCAGCTCGCCGTCGTCGGCCACCCGCACGGCGGTGCCGGGCAGGGGTCGCCCGACGGTGCCGATCTTGTGCGCGTCGGGCAGGTTCACGGTCAGGGCCGCGGTGGTCTCCGTGAGGCCGTAGCCCTCGAGGATCGTCAGGCCCACGCCGCGGTAGAAGTGCCCCAGGCGCTCCCCGAGAGGTGCGCCGCCGGAGACCGCGAAGGTGCAGCTGCCGCCCAGTGCGGCGAGCAGCTTGCCGTAGACCAGGCGGCCGAACACGGCGTGCTCGGCACGCACCCGCAGCGGCACCCGGCCGCGGTCCTGGGCCCGCGACCACGAGATCGCGGCCTCCGCGGCCCGGTCGAAGACGGCGCCGCGCCCCTCGGCCGCGGCCTTCTGGGAGGCGGTGTTGAAGACCTTCTCGAAGACACGGGGGACCGCCAGCACGAACGTGGGGCGGAAGGACTGCAGGTCCGGCAGCAGGTTCTTGATGTCGGGGCTGTGCCCCAGCCGGGTGCGCGACATGACGCAGCCGACCTGGATGATCCGCGCGAAGACGTGGGCCAGCGGGAGGAACAGCAGCGTCGAGGCGCCCTCGGTCTCGAAGAGCCGCTCCAGCTCTGCGGTGGCCACACCCAGCTCGACGAGGAAGTTGCCGTGCGTGAGCATGCAGCCCTTGGGGCGCCCGGTCGTGCCGGAGGTGTAGATGATCGTGGCCAGGTCCAGGGGCGTCGCCGTCGTGCGCCGCTGCTCCAGCACCTCGTCGTCGACGTCCTCGCCGAGCCGGGTCAGCACGTCCACGGCGTTGTCGGCGAAGGACCAGACGTGCCGCAGCTCCTCGAGCCCGCTGCGCACCGCGCTGACGCGGGCGGTGTGGTCGGGGCCCTCGGTCACGACGGCGCGGACACCGGCGTCGGCCAGGATCCAGCCGACCTGCTCCTCCGAGGAGGTCTCGTAGACCGGCACCGTCACGGCGCCGGCGAACCAGATCGCGTAGTCGAGCAGGGTCCACTCGTAGCGGGTCTTCGACATCAGCGCCACGCGGTCACCGGCCTCGACGCCGGCGGCGACCAGACCCTTGGCCACCGCGCGGACCTCCTCGAGGAACCGCGCGGCGGTGACGTCGCTCCAGCCCCCGGCACCGTCGGGACGGCTCATCACCACCGCGTCGGGTGCCTCCGCGGCGTTGCGGACCACGGCGTCGGTGAGGTTGCCGCTGGTGGGGACCTCGACGGTCATGGGCGTCGAGTACTCGCGCACGGCTGCTCCTGACTGCCTTCGACGAACGTGCGCGGGCACGTTACCGCCGTCGGGCGGGCCCGGCCCCATCCGGTACGCTCGCGCAGCCGGAGGTCTCCTTCTCGGACCCCTACCAACCAGCGCGGAAAGCGAGTCGCAGTGGCTGAGCAGACCACCTCCTCGATCGTCATCGACGCCGCCCCCGCCGACGTCATGGCGGTGATCGCCGACTTCGAGTCCTACCCCGCCTGGGCCAAGGGCGTGACGACCGCGGACGTGGTCTCCACGGGTCCCGACGGGCGGGCCGAGCAGGTGTTCTTCGCCCTCGACGTCTCACCCATCAAGGACGAGTACACCCTCGCCTACACCTGGGACGGCGACCGCGAGGTCACCTGGACCCTCGTGGAGGGCAAGATGCTGCGCGCTCTCGACGGGGCCTACGTGCTGCGCGAGCAGGGCGGCTCCACCGAGGTCACCTACCGCCTGGCGCTCGACGTCTCGATCCCGCTGATCGGCATGCTGAAGCGCAAGGGCGAGAAGATCCTGATCGACACCGCGCTCAAGGGGCTCAAGAAGCGCGTCGAGCAGCTGGCCTGAGGGCGGCTGGGTGCGCATCCTCCTCTTCACCGGCAAGGGCGGCGTCGGCAAGTCGACGATCGCCTCCGGCACGGCCGCACTGGCCGCGGCCGAGGGGCACCGCACGCTCGTGCTCTCCACGGACGCCGCGCACTCGCTGGCCGACGCGTTCGGAGCCCCGGTGGGGCCCGAGCCGACGGAGGTGGCACCCCGGCTCTACGTCCAGCAGGTCGACGCCCAGCTGCGGTTCCAGCAGTCCTGGGCCGACATCCAGCGCTACCTGCTCTCGGTCCTCGACGTGGCCGGGGTGGACCCGGTCGCTGCGGAGGAGCTGACGGTGATCCCGGGCGCCGAGGAGGTGCTCGCGCTCCTCGAGCTCCGGCTCCAGGCGCTCTCGGGCCGCTGGGACGTGGTCGTCGTCGACTGCGCCCCCACCGCCGAGACCCTGCGCCTGCTGGCGCTGCCCGAGGCGCTGGGCTGGTACATGCACCGGGTGCTGCCCGCCGAGCGACGCATCGACGATCGTCGCCCCCGCCG
>LULE01000393.1_pt1 | contig 21296 bp, 14 predicted proteins | sample 728231 | NCBI WGS metagenome assembly LULE01 (sample SAMN03860297, study PRJNA289734) | marine metagenome | biome: seawater column; feature: ocean; material: water; isolation source: Red Sea water column Station 192 - depth 10m | place: Saudi Arabia: Red Sea | collected 2011-10-15 | depth 10 m | reverse complement strand
GAGGAGGATATTGCGAGTCTCTGCAGAGTCGCGAACGAGCAAGGTACGGCTGCCGTCTGCGTCTTCCCCGAACACGCCCAATCAGCCCGGGACAATCTGGGAGAGGGAGTCTCGCTGGCAGTCGTGGCGGGAGGGTTTCCCGAGGGGGACGAATCCCCGGAGGACATCTCCTTGGCCATATCAGAGGCCGTCTCATGCGGTGCTGACGAGATTGACTGCGTGCTGGAGCCCAGAGACACGGGGGACTTCCCCGGGCAGGAGGAGTTGGCCAAGCTCATAGCGATGCGCGAAGCCTCCTCCGGACTTCCTCTCAAGGTGATTGTCGAGACCCCGATGCTGGAAGAGAGGCAGATCAGGGCAGTCGCAAGGATGGCCCTATCGACGGGGGCGGACTTCGTCAAGACATGCACGGGAAAGCGTGGCCCCTGCTCGGACGAGCATGCCGAGATACTGGCGGATGAGGTGAGCAGGCACTGCCTCTCGTTCGAAGGTGCCCCTGGCATCAAGCTGTCAGGAGGCATCTCGAGGAGGGAGGACGCGGAGCGGCTGGTAGGGCTGGTAATGTCGAGGGACGAGTCGATTTCTGGGGCGGGGAGGCTCCGGATAGGGGCATCGTCGCTGGTGGATGACATCGTGTCATAACCCCTAGACCACGAGCCCGGCCTTATCGCCAGCAATCCTCCGCGCATAAGATTGGTGACGGAGGGGCATCATCGCCACGCGGGGGTCATAAGAGGCACAGGGCTCGGAAACTCGTGGCAGAGGGCTTCGATACGGGAGTTCTGAGAGAGCGGGACACCTGGAAGGCATTCGGCATCGGCATCGTCCTCTTCTGCATCATTGCCTATGCATCGCTATCCATATTCGGGCTGTCTTCGTCCATCTACGGAGTCTCTGAGGATGCAGAGCAAGTCCCGGAGTTCGAGGTGATGACGATGAACAGGACTGGCATAGACGACTCCATCCCTCTCGAAGATGGGATGGTGAAACTCTCCGACCTCAGAGGAAGCGTAGTCATCCTCGATTTCACTGCTGTAGACTGCCAAAACTGCCACTACGTGCAGAGCCACATGGAGGAAAACCTAGGCTCTTGGCAGTCGCTGAGCTCGGAATACCCCCTAGTGGCGCTTTCAATCGGGTCATGGTACCGGTACGAGTCGTTCGAACGCATCAACGACACGTTCGGCGACCCTTCGTCCAGCAAGCACATGCCCTGGCCAGTGGCTAACGGCGCTTCGGACTCGATAATGCTCGAGAATGGGACAAGGGGGGATATCGTCGAGTACTACGCGGCTCAGAACCTCCCCCTCGTGTACGTGATCGACCACGAGGGGTACGTGGTGGCCAAGGAGGGGACGGGTACCCCCCTCGACGGTTGGAGGGCTTTCGACCGGGCAGTTGAGAGGGCGATAGAGGGGGATGCGGAGAGCCTAAGGTTCGGAATCGAGAAGGCCGACAGGTCGTTCTCCGGGGTCTTCGTGATCGGCCTCTTCCTCGGGGTCCTCGTCTACTTCTCGCCGTGCGCCTTCCCCGTTCTGCCGTCCTACATCAGCTACTGCCTCAGCCTCGGGGTCAGGGAGGACGAGCTCCGCGAGGAAGGCAAGTTGGAGGGGACCGCCCCCAGCCCCTTCGAGGTGGGGGTGTTCGCCGCTCTGGGGCAGCTGACCTTCTTCGGAACGGTGGGGATAGTGATCTTCGGGCTGGACGAGTTCCTGAACCTGTCAGGGGTACTGCATGACATTGCCGTGGGGATCGCGCTCCTCCTGGTCGTGCTCGGGGCCCTGATGCTGTTGGGTTGGACGGCACACATACTCTCCGGGGTCCAGAGGCTACTGGACAGGCACATGACCACTGAGGAGGACGACAGGTTCACCCCCAGGCGGAACATGTACCTGTGGGGTATCGGCTACAGCGCCGCGTCGGTGGATTGCACCGCAGCAGCGGTCTTCCCGTTCATCGCATGGCTAGCCGTAGTCGGGGAGGGCGCCCTCCTGATGGGCATGGGCGGGCTGACTACTGATGATCGGAGTCACCTCGATGGTCGGAATGGGGAGGGGGGCGATGGTCGACTCGCTGAGGAGGAACTCCCCCCTGGTCAAGGCAACAGGATCCTGGATGATGATGTTCGCAGGCATCGGGCTACTCGCCTATCTGACCCAGCCGGATATCGTAGCGGGAATGATCGGCTAGTTCCCGTCGATCGGCTGCAGCATGTGCTCGACCACTGGCCTGACCGAGTCCCATATCCTGTCATGGACCTCTTGCACCGTGTGCCTGGTTGGAATCAGGGTAGCGCCCTTCTCCTTCCCAGCCTCCTGGAACTCGTTCCTGAGGATCTTTTGGTACTGCAGGAAGGACGAGGTAATAGATGAGGAGAGAGCGAGGTCCATGCCTGCTTCGAAGTGGTTCAGCGCCTCCAAGCTCTCCCCGAACATGATTCGATTCAACAGTCGCCGTGGTCCTGCGTGCAGTACGATCATGGCATCGGGATTGGGGGTATTGGAGTAGAGCGAGTCGATCCAATCCCCGTCCCCGCCCCTCACCTGCTCCCTGATCCTCGGAGTGAGTGTGTACCGATCCGCGATGACCACGAATCCGGCGTCCAGCAGCGGCTCGGCCTCGTGCTTGATCTGGTCGTGTAGGTCTGTAGCGTACAGGAGCGACCTAGTGCGCCAGTTCAGCTGGTGGATGTCAGTGGTTCTTGACTTCACTATCTCGCCCATCAGTTCCGAGCGGGCCAGCCCTATGATGTGGGTTGCGATGCCGTGCGCCTTCAGCCTGGCGGAAAGGAGGCGTGTGTGCAGACTCCTTCCTACGTTATCCGGCCCCTCGATTACTATCAGCTTGCCCGCGTGACTCATTTCCCATCACCTTCCGAGTATGTTAGCCAGTCGATGTCGGACTCGCTGAGGTTCTGCGCCAGCCTGTCCGATTGGTCGATGACCTGTACCTCAGAGAGGTCGATGTGCTTGTCGAAAGTCTCCCTCACCCTGGACTGGACCTCCGCCACGGTTCCCTCGGCATCGAGCCGTTCGATCCTGCCCTCTTCTACCAGACCCGAGTAGATCTCGGACACCCTGCCTTGGAAGATCCTGTAGGACTCGAAAGGGTCGGTTGTCCAGCCCATGTCCAATCCGGCCTCGTAGAACTTCAGGCTCGGTCGGCCCTTGGCGATGCGATCGAAGCTGACGTCCACTGGGACGTCGAAGTACAGGGTAAGGTCTGGCTCCCTCGCGAATGAGTATGTGTCCTCGATGACCTCCCGGGGGACGTCCCTGGAACCATCCCTCGCCATGGCCGTGTACTTGTAGCGATCGCAAATCACTATCCCGCCTATCTCCAGGACCGGTTCTATCTGCTGTGCCCACCTGTCTGCGAAGTCTGCGGCATGTATCATGTGGAACGTGATCGGTAGGAGCCTGCGGGTATTCTTCCCTATCTTGGTCGCTTGCTTGACAATCTTGCTGGAGTTCCACTCGGTGTGGAAGACCGGCAGTCCCTTGGCTCTCAACCAGTGGTACAGCAGCTTTGCTTGCGTGCTCTTCCCGGATCCGTCCATGCCCTCGACAGCAATCAAAATCCCATTCTGAACCATCAAAAAACCTCCAATTGAATTCTAACGAGCGGATGTTCGAGTAGACTGGTGCGTATTACTTTGTGGTATATCCAGGGGACTCTCAAAATCAATGAAGTGCCATGTAGATATAGAATACGCCGCTGGCAATTATTCCCGACATTACCATTTTATTGACCCATGCGCTTTTCAGTGACACTAACCACTTCTTTCCTGCCCTGACCCCTATCAGCGCGGAAATCACCAGTACCGCAGTCAGCTGTAGGTGCTGGTAGACTTCTTCGGGCCGAGAGAGGATGTAAACCGGGACCCTTGAGAGATCGACGCAGAGGGCTAGAACGCTCGCAGTGGCTGCATAGGACATCTTGTCTGGCAAACGACGTGTCAGAAACATCGCCCTTAGTGCACCCTGGTGTCCTGAAAGGCCCCCCATGAATCCTGATCCGAGGCCGCCGAGCCTGTCATTGGCCTCGGGAATCCTGTACCCAGTCCATGACTCGCTTAGGGTCAATATTGGGAGGATTATCAGGAAGGCCCCGATTAGAGCCAATAGCGGTTCCTGTTGAACGCGGTTCTGCAGCAGTGCTCCAGCGATAGAGCCGAATACCAGCCATACCCCATAGCGCCTGAATGCTGAGAAGTCCACGCTATCCCTCAGGGCGATGAATTTGCCAGCATTGTGAGCCGCATGGACGACCGCAACTACTGCCACTGCTTCATGTGGGCCCATCATCAGAAGTACGATCGGAGTCAGCATTGTTGAGAGGCCGAATCCAGCAGGGACAGTCAGCGCTGCGGCGAAAAAGGTCCCTATGAAAGCCAATAGGAGGATTTCCATTACATTTCCCCGCGGTGCCGATTCTAACTATCTGTCGGCTGACAAATGAGAATGTTTGGGCAGGGGAGCCTTGCCCCCCTGCCCATTTTCATTGGTCTCAGACCATTGGTTGCAATACGGCAACCGTACCGCTTACCTCGTTTGCCACGATCAGCATTGGTGCTCCGTTGGGGCTATCTGCCCCTGATACGAATGCCATTGCCTCTGGCGAGACGTGATCGTGCATGTACACGTACTGGACGAAGAACGGGTTGGCGGGATTAGTGACATCATAGATCATCACTCCGCCTGATCTCTCCAAAGCTACGAATGCGAGGGTCTTGCCTGCGAATTCGCCAGTGATGACGCCTTCAGGTTCAGAACCCTTGTCGTCGTTCCTTTTTGCTGTGTATGAATTCAACCACTGATCGTTCACTGCCATCAGGTGCTCGACTTCGTCGCCGCTATCCCAGACTTGTACGAAGTCCCCGTTGCTGTCATACTTCCATATAGAGAATGACCTAGCTCCGTAACTGCAAATGAAGTCTATGTCCCCGTCACCATCTGTGTCTCCACAGTCATCAGCGATGGTCGTCTTCAAGCGGCCGAGATCGGCATCAGAAACGTCATTCGGGAAGGCAGTCGCATCTAGATTTAGATCCTCGGCTCTCTCCTCTTCGGAGTATCCATCATAGTCCCTTGCATCGCCCTCGTTGGCAGAGACGTAGTAGGTGATTCCGTCACTAGCTACGAATGAGGTCATTGCATCAGGTTGGTACATGCCCTTGACGTTGTCCCAGCTCTGGAAGTTGACTCCTCCGTCTTTGTCACTAAGATCGAGTGATAGTGTTGAGTAATCCTTGAACCCGAGGGCATGGATTCCTGTTATGGTGTTGGTCGATAGGTCGAGGGTAGCGACTGCGTTGTTCTCCTGCATTACTATTGTTGCAGTCGAGTCGTCACCAGCAACGGCGATGTACTCCGGCTCTAGGTCCTGGGCCACTGTTGCACCGGGCCCGAATATCCTGACTCCGCTAGCCTCTAGAGTAGCCATCTGCGAATTGAAGGACGTGAATCCGACCTGTGTGGCTGTCAGGCTTGTGGTATCCGAAACATCCACCACTGTGACCGAGCCGACTGGATCGATGTCGTAGTCATCGTCCGGCTCTCCCTCATTGGCGACGAGAGCCTTGGTTCCGTCGTTCGTGAAGGTGATCATGTCTGGCAGTGCGCCAGCGGTGACCGAGCCTACGAGTGACCCATCGGTATCGAAGAACATTGCGAGGCCGTCGTCTTGCTTTGGGTCGACCGCAACGGCCACGCCGACTAGTCCGTTAGGGCTGACGGCAACGCTGTTTGGTTCTCCATTGGTTATTACTAGTCGGAAATGCAGAGTTGGATCACTAGGAGTGCTCATGTCGATGATGTCGACCGAGCTGTCTTCTGCATTGACAACGAAGGCCCTTTGTGACGCTGCGTCGTAGGCTGGTACCTCCGCGTACCCCTCGCACTCGTCCCCCCCCATGTCGCAACCAAGTGGCGCTGAGTGGAAGCTCCCTACAAGCGACCATGTGTAAGAAGAGCCTTGAGCGAGGATAGTCGTGCTATCTGGGCAGTATTCCACCATGGCATTGACAGACGCTGCTCCATCCCCTGCAAGGCAGTGGACGAAGTCCATCCCAGCGGGCCCTACAGGCCCAGTAGGTCCTACTGGACCCATACTTCCGGTGTTCCCAGTGGCCCCCTGTTCGCCATCTTGTCCGGGCAGTCCTGAGTCGCCGTTTGCCCCGTCAGTACCGTCCTCTCCGGAAGCACCCCTGATTCCCTGGGGCCCTTGTGGCCCTTGGGGTCCGGGATCTCCGTCTTGGCCGTTGCATACTGCGACCGATTCGGTTATCTCGGATGTATCGAGATTACCGTTCTTATTTGCATCCAGTCCGATATGGACCCATGTCCCCCCGTCCTCGCAATCGTTGCTCGATGCGGGTTGAAGATCCACCAGAGCCTGGTCGAAATCGACATCGGTTTCTCCGCCTACGCAGCCCGCTAGAGCTGCAATCATCATTAGGAGCGTCATTGCTCCAGCCTTGTTCATACCTGCTTTTGTCATAGTACTCAAAAGCCCTGCGTAGATAGCAATGAATATCCAGTTTCCAAATAATCTAAGATTGAACAATAGTAATCAAGAGGTCTCAAAATTACCATATTCTATGGCCAGTGGAAACACTGCCCCGACCTAGTTAATTGGAATGTTTGGAATCCATTTTACGGCCTTTCTGGAATTGTCCCCCATTATCTGGAAGATTTGCAGGACAACACCTTCCCCGGAACAGGGTCTGACCTCAATGTGGGCGAAGGACTCGTCGTTCACTCTGAGTCTAAGCAGTGCGAAGTTCTCTACGCTATCCAAATCCACATCCATCACTTCTTCATTCATTTCTTCACCTCCCCAGGCTCATCTTTAGCCCGTAATATTGCGTTCCTACTTTCTTGTTGGAATCTAATCCTGGTGGCATGTATACGAGATATGTTGTTTCGTCCCCCTCAATGTAAACTATCTCAGAAGTCATGCATGAGTCGGCGATGCAGAAGATTTCGTTTGAACCGAGGGCCGAAACCTCCCCCCTCTCTATGGCGATCGAGTTTGTTGCCGCGACTGTCAATGAAGCTAGGGAAATGATCGAGATTCCGATCAGGGCCCAGACCCTCGAGTTACCAGCCATCGCTAGCGCTATCGCAGTACAGGTTATAGTTATTATGTAAACTATATATTTTATATAACTAATTTGTTGGGGTTTTGGAGTTCTTTCCGAGTGCCCGGATCACGATTCAGCCAAACCTTCCCGAAATGTATCTCTCTGTCAGCTCATTGCCCGGGTTGTTGAAGATCTTCTCCGTCTTGTCGAACTCTATCAATCTGCCAAGGAACATGAATGCGGTGTAATCCGAGACTCGCATTGCCTGGGACATTGAGTGAGTGACAATGACCACTGTGAAGTGCTCCTTCAGCTGCGTAATCAAGTCCTCTATCTTGGCCGTGGCTATGGGGTCTAGCGCGGAGCATGGCTCGTCCATCAGAATTACGTCTGGCTCGACCGCGATGGTCCTGGCTATGCAGAGCCTCTGCTGCTGGCCTCCTGAAAGGCTGGTCCCTAGTTCATGCAGGCGGTCCGAAACCTCTCCCCAAAGAGCGGCACTGGTGAGTGACTTCTCGACTATCTCGTTCATCTTCCTCCTTGAGGGGTTGTAGTGTAATTGAACCCCGTATGATACGTTGTCGAATACTGATTTGGGGAATGGGTTGGGCTTCTGGAACACCATCCCTATCTTTCTCCTTAGCCTTACAAGGTCGGTGCCTGACTTGTTGATGTCATCGCCATCGTAAACGATGCTACCGTCAAAGTTGCAGATGGGGATTAGGTCATTCATTCTATTCAGGCATCTGAGCAATGTAGACTTCCCACAACCTGATGGTCCGATTAGAGAGGTTACGGAGTTTTTCTCTATTGGGATTGAGACGTCAAATAGAGCTTGTGCTGAGCCATATCTTAGGTTAAGATCCTTGACTTCTATTTGCGCCTCGCCATCTATGTGGAGTTCCCTGGTTGATTGGAGAGTGTCCGGATTGATGTTATCTGAAAGATCCCCTTTCTCACCTTCATTGTCCTTCGGCTTCTCCTCTGGGAGCGACTCCATGAATTTCTTGATGATTGCTGACTCTGCGAAATCTGCCACTCCGTCTACCTTGGACATCGAGGTGAGCATCAGTCTGACTTCGCTTCTGGATGGTTCTCTGGATAAGTCGTTCAGTGTCCTCTCCATACTATCGAATCTGACTTGCTCCTCATCGCTGACTTCGCCGTCTGATTCCATAATCTCCCTCAGTTTTTCCAGGACGGATTTCCTGATTTTCTCCTTCTTTGCGTTTTCTTTTTTCATTATTTTTCCCCCTTAAGCCTGTGAGAATCTCCTGAAGTGCGCCCTGACGAGGATTGCCACGGAGTTGACCATGACCAACGTTCCCAAAAGCACCAGTGATGCACCTGCGGCCGCGACCTTGAATCCCTCCTCTGGCTGATCGGTCCAAGTGTATACCTGGACCGGTAGGACGGTGTATTTTCCACCGGGGTTCGAACCCCAGGTTGTGAAAGAAGTTGGGTCTGCAGTCATGATTGGCCTATCTGCCCACATAGGCATCTCTGATACCCTAGACTCCAAGCCCGGCACCCATTGGAAGAATCCATCGATGGTGGGGAGCCAGGTATAGTCTACGTAGTAGAGCGGGTCTGGTTCTTGGAAAACTGAGGTCACCGCACCTACTAGTATCAGAGGTGCTGCCTCGCCCATAATTCTGGACATTGCAAGTATGGTGCCCGTCATCATTCCCGGCATGGAGTGTGGGAGGACGTGGTCCTTGACCACTTGCCACTTCGTGCAACCGATTCCGAATGCTCCCTCTCTCAATGATGGAGGGACTGCTCGGAGTGCCTCTTGGCTTGCAATAACTATGGTTGGCATTGCCATTGTCGCCATTGTCACTCCCGCAGTGAGGATGGTCCCCCCTAGGCCCATTCCGAATCCTCGGTCTGAGGAGCATAATGCAAGGCCGAACAAACCGAAGACTACGGCGGGGACTCCGGCTAGGTTGGTTATCAGGGTCTGTATCCCGGACTGAAGTTTCCCTCTTGGAGCGTACTCTTCCAGCCAGATTGCCCCCCCTATGGATACGGGGATGGCGAATATCATTGTGTAACCCACAACATACACGCTCCCCCAGAAAGCGGCCCTCAATCCCGCCCGGTATGGTTGCTGTGAGGGGAAATTGGAGAAAATGAAGGAGTTGACTACCTCGAATGGGATAGTAAAGAATCCCACGATGAGGAAGACTGAGGCTACTATTATCCAACCGTCTCTTCCCATCACAACTCTCTTGACCCTGTCGGAGTTGATACTCTGGCTTCGAGTCAGTTGCGATGCACCGGCCGCCATCCTTTTTGTTGCAGACAGTGCTAGTAGTAGGCAGATTGACCCGGACAAGATTCCGCGATCGATTACCCAGTCGGCTACGACTAACCATATTATCAATGTTAGAAGGAGGAAGGTCCCCTCTACTGCCCCTTCAGACGGCCTGACTCCATCTTCTGGCCTGAGTTTGATGATTGATGATATTGAGGTTAATACAGCCAGCCCTGACATCAATGTTAGTGAGATTCCGATGGTGAATACGAAGATCCTGATTGCTATCGGCGATGCCAGTGTTTGTGACAGAATGTAAGCTCCGACGATCAGCAATATTGACCTCATAGCAAGTGAGACTAGCCGCCCTAGGAGTTCTGACAGGTAGGATATTCTGGACCAGGAGGGATTTGACTCTGTCATATCGCCATCGAATCTCCTAAGGAAGTTGCTTGCAGGGAGAACCACCACCCCGGGGGAGATCATCAGCAAGAAGACTGCAATGAGGAGGGCGTATGCAAATATCTCTTCCAGCGGAAAGGGATCCTGATATTCATCGATACCCGTCTCCAAAGATGTCGAGATGCCGCAGTAGGAAGACCAGACTCTTGGTTGCAATAGCGTCATTGCCCCTTCGCACCACTCGTCTGCATCCATTGGGGGGTTAGCGTTGAACTCTGTAGAGCGTCTACAGTCATCCTTTGCGAGTGATGGGAACTTGTTCTTGTATGACTCATCGCACATCCTTTCTTCGGAGTCTCTGGCGTCCTCCCAGATCCCTATCAGGGACTCTAGGCCTTTGTCCGAGGAGGATGGGTCGAGTGATTGGTAGAATTCAATCGCCTCCGAGGATGTCATTCCCTCTTCGGGCCACCCCCATCTTGCGCTATCTGTTAGTGATGCTAGATTGTGTCCTTGGCCATCGACAAGGTTCTTCACCCCGTCCCCGTCTATGTCATCGTCCTCGGTGTCGTCATGGACCCCATCAGAATTTGTGTCGATCATCCATTCTTCGTTGATCTGGCCGTCTTCTAGGACCATAGGAACAGCTTGGGGACATTGGCTCAGGGCCCTTTCCAATGACTCGGGGTCGCCTTGGTCTCCACCCATTATTGGGTTCTTGATGTTGTCCCCGTCTATGTCATCATCACAGACATCGTAAATTCCGTCGTTATCCTGGTCCCCGTCATTGAAGATTCTAGAGTTCAGCCAATCGCCCATCGGACCGAGGATGAAGTCGTCGACCTCCTTGTATGAGCCGTCCCTGGCATCGGATGGAGGGCCTTCTAATTGAGTGAAGGTTACGGTGTAATTCATTGTGTGCTCCAACCACAATGATCCCAAGCCTGATTGGCCTATCTGGGCAGGATGAAGGGTGATTGTTTGGATTTCATTCGGTTCCTGGTCGTAGAAGAAGCTGGAGTCTTGTCTGACTCCATATTTGTTCCATTGAGTCATGTTGCCATACGAGAACTCTCCGTCAGCCCTAATCATTAGAGTCATTCTATCGCACGGGTATATGGGCGGGGAAATCGTATAGTCGACCTTCCAAGAGCCGTTCTCAAAACGGTATGCCTTGCTGCTGGAAGAATCGGAATCGACCCAATAGTCCCCTTCACCTACGTGACCCGCTCCCCCGTAATTTGGAGGAAATGAAGAGATATTGTACCAGAAATCTCCTTCGGGTATAGAAAAGTCCGCTCTGATCCCTGAGCTGTGGAAAGACCCTTCGCAGAGATTGGACAGGACTATTTCCAGGTCATTGTGAATGGCCTTGGTGGATCCCGGCTTCACTCGGAAAGAGTATCCGTCATCATGGGAAATGTGGTAAATCTCGTAAGAACCGGTGAGTCCATTTCTTTGGATGAAGACGGCCACTTCTGCTCTTGAGCAGAATTCCGGATGGATTTCTTCATTAAGTTCTTCCGGCAAGGGGAGAATGCTTGGTAATTCTTCCAGGCTGCCATTTTCCCAGCCCCATCCTGATGTGTAGCGGTTTTCCTTCCAAAGTGTGTAATTGTAGGTTCTGAAATCGATTCTGTCCCCGGACTCGTCTGTGACAATCCAAATGTCCCCCGACGACTTAAACAGAGGCTCTATTGGGCTGTAGTAAACGCGGAGTTTCTGATCGGACCATATTGGATCCCGGGACCCCTCATCGTAAGGATATCTCTGGGAAATCTCGGAGAACATCGAAGACTGTGGGCCTAATTCTTCCCATCTCAGCCCCTTCCAGATGTGAGCAATGTTTCCATCCGAGGAGTCTATCCAGAAGTCTCCAATTCCAGCGGTAGGGGGGGTGTCCCGAAGGAAAATGTCAAAGAATTGGTCAGAGATTGGATCGTACGACGCAGGTTCTCTGTCTTGTCCCGGGAGAAGGTGCTTGGGTTTCCAGGACTCGTACGGGGCGAATGAGTCCGCCATAATCCCTTCATCGCAAAGATATCTCTGGATGTCTTCGTATCGATCGAATGTTATTCCCAATACCCCGTTTTGGTTGTAAGCCTCGTACTTGACCTCCGTCCACTCGGCCCTTAGGGTGACGTTTGTCCTTTCTCTTCGAGGATCGTCGACTGACCAGTCCTCGTTCCACGTCTCTACGTTCCAAGACTTTACTGTCTCGGACAGGGGCTTATTGGCACCTATTCCGCTAACCTCGGTTTCTTCCGAAGGGACATATGCTTCAGAGTATATTCTAGACACCATTGTGAATAGTATGATTGCACAGGTCAGAGCAATCAGGATGAACGTTGCTTTTCCAGCATTCGCTATTCTATCTCTTTTCTTTCGAGACTTCTGAGGCAGCGATTTAACTCCGAAAAGGCTGAAACCGTGGTTTTCTCCATTCATTCGTATGCCTCCCTGAAGCGATGCATTATTCTCTGGCCGACCATATTCAATCCTAGGGTAATTATGAACAGATATAGTCCGACTGCGAACATTGAGTAGTATGCAGATGTTCCCGCGGGAAGGTCCCCCTGGATTTTCTTTGCAATGTACGCAGTCATTGTCTGAGAACTCAGAAACATGTTTCTTGTGTAGTACGCGGCTGTCCCCACGGAGATAGTTACGGCCATTGTTTCCCCAATAGCTCTGGAGAATGCCAATACAATCGAAGCGAGGATTCCCGAGAGTCCTGATGGGATTACCACTCTGAAGGTGGTTTCGACCGGAGTCGCCCCTAGTGCGTATGATGCCTCTCTGAGGCTATTTGGAACAGATCTGAGAGCATCCTCCGATAGACTGGCGATTAGAGGCGTGATCATGATTCCGACCACTATGGCCCCGTTGATAGGGTTGAACTGTTGGGGCTCGTCGGCCATCCACCCCCATTCTACAAGTTGCGAGCCTACATCCATCACTATCGGGGAAATTACCACGAAAGCGAAGAAGCCGTAGACGACGGAGGGGATCCCTGCTAGGATCTCGAGAGTTGGCTTAACTAGGTTTGAAGTTCTTGGATCTGCATATTCGGAAAGGTATATCGCAGTCCCTAGGCCAAGGGGAATTGCGATCACTAGGGCTCCAAGTGCAACTTGTAGGGTTGTCCGCAATAGTGCGTTCACGCCAATGGACAAATTCTCTGAGACGGTGACTATTGATACCGTCCTAATGTCAGTTCGCCACAGTGTCTGGGTCAGGAATTCCCCAATGCTCCCGTCGATCCTTGCTACGAGATCCAAGAAGGATAAAACCAAGGCTACTGTGGCGACTACCCAAAGAAGAGATTTGAAGTCCCTGTCCAGAAAAGACGAGCGAGGGGTGGCGAATTTCCTGAGGCTGCGGGAAAAATCCAGCAAGGGTGCCAATGGGAGTATCCCCAACCTGGCGATGTTACGAGCCCTCTGTGATGCATTATCTCCGAGGGATCTTTCTGAAATTGGGGACCAACTGTCTCTGCACAGCGGAAATGAAATTACCAGGGGAGTTAAGTCTGGTTTTACTCGGTTCCTCGTATCAGACATCGTTACTTGGAGTAGCAGAAGGGAGAGTCCTAGGGCCATCAGGTGGCCTGTTTGAATCGCGTGAGTGGGTAATATGGAAAGCCACAGTAGTGCAAATGCTGCTGCAATCGACCCGAGTGGTGTTCTCTTGGAGGACCATGCGAGGATTATGGCCAACAGTATCGTTGCTAGTAGGAGGTACGAGATGGAGGATTGGGACATCGGGTAGATTAGCCCGATGGAGGAGATTATCAGAATTACCACTGAGAATGAGTTCAATGGGGATATAGTGGAGTCGATGACTTCATCATCGAACCTGGACAACCACATAGGTGCGAAGACATTCATAATCACGAAAATTATGGTCAATAAGCCAAGGAATAGGCCGAAAAAGTCGACATTAGGAATCCGCTCATCCGGATCGAAAGCGTTTGGTATCCCGTCGTTGTCCATATCGTCGTCACGATCATTGTCAAATCCGTCGTTATCTATGTCGGTATCTAGGTCCGTGCCCCTCTCATCCACCCCGATATTGGGTTTGCCATCCCCGTCTACGTCTACTTGTGATCTGTCACTCATCGCCCAAGTGATCACGAACCAGTCTCTCTTGAGGTCGGGATCCGACTTGTGGAGTATCAGTGCACCCTCGTTAGCCCTATTGGTCTGGGGATTTGTTTCTATCATCAACCCCAGTGGTATCTGGGCATCCTTCAGAGACTCCCCTTCCGCAACAGAGTAGTTGTCCTCGGGATTTTCATCGAGGTATGCCCAGATATACTGCCTATTCGGATGAACGGTCCAGTTACCGGAGTAACCGAGGTGTCCTTCTGGATCTTCCAGTGGATTTCCCAGCGAGTCTCTGTCCATTTCGAAAACTATCAGTGGCTCATCGAGCCCGATCATTGATTCATTATCGTATGATACGATGCATGTAGAGTCTAGCCACAGGGGATCCATTATGGAGCCGTCACTATAGTTTGCCGAATCCCATAGGTCTTCTTTCACTGAATCGGACCAATCGTCAGGGGGGCTGAAGACATCAGCTCCGCAACCGAAAGCAGAGTAGAAAGGCGCAGCTCTGACCACAAGGACATAGATTATCCCCGCAGTTACCAGTACCACGGAAATGGCTAGTGAGAAAAGGACCGTGCTCGGCGCTCCGGACTCTATCCTGGATGCGAGCCTACGGATATCGAAACCTGTATTCCCTTCTCCGGACATCAGGCTAACCCAGGTATGTTTTGATTTAAGTGTCAAAATATATACTCTATATTGTTGGTTCAGCCCGCCCCCCGATGAGGGCGGGCTGAGTTTACGTAAGTCATCACGAGTTGTTGATGACTGCCTCTACTCGCATCCAAGTGTCCTGCCATGCGGATGAGGATGCGGATAGTGGGACATATCCGACGGTGTTGACGACTTCGTCGCCGAGGGCGCTGAATGCATATCTGAGGTAGTTGTATACCTCGTCCATGTACTCGTGGTTTACGTTGATGTAAATGGCACGAGTGAGCGGGTTGTAGCTCCCATCCGCTATCGTTTCTGCGTTCGGAGCGATGAAGTTTCCAGCGCTGTTCTGTATGGGAAGAGCGGAAAGTTTGTCCTGCTCTGCGACATAGTAGGCATAACCGAAGTAGCCGATTGCATCGCCATTGGACTCGAGGTAGTTGACTACAACCTCGTCCTCGGCGCTGTTGGTGTAACCGTCTGGCCTGTTGAGGTCGAATGTTTCGCCATAACTCGTAGGTACCTGACTCTGAGTCGGCACCGGCTATCTTGATCTCGGATGCTGGGCAGCTGGCGTCTAGTTCGCTCCACAGGTGGGTGGAGTCGTCGCCATCGCTGTTGGCCAGAGAGTTGGTGTCCCAACCGGTTTCTACTAGCTCTGCCGCGGTGTAGTCGCTGAATATCCAGCGTACCTGATCAACGGTCAGGCCACCCATATTAGAAACACAGGTATCCGCAGCTCCGCCCTTCTTCACGACTACTGAAAGTCCATCTAACCCGACTGGCAGTTGCGTCACCTTGATTGAGGTATCTCCCTTCAGGCAGTGGTAGACTCCGTTTCCGTGATACGTGGCTTCCTCTGCCTTCCATCCCCTGGACATGTCCCCGATCATTACCGCTGTGCCCTTCTCGGAGTTGTCGCACACGCGACCTGCTCCGGCACCGCTGCCGCCGCCCTCTATTGTCAGGGTGTATCCGGGGCAGAGGCCTCCGGGATCCGAGTAAAGTTCGCCCCAGCCCTGCATTACTGGGAGCACCGTGCTAGAACCGGCTACGGTGATTGTCTGATCGGTGCCGCACCAGTAATCGTCCTTCTGGGCATCCGTCCATACGTACGTGTGGTACATCCAGGATAACCTCTGTAGTTCCATTTCAGCGTCCTGTCCTGCTGTGAGCGGCACGTATCCCACCTGGTTAACTAGGGCATCGCCAGCACTGGAGAATCCGAACTCAAGGAAGGGAAGTGTCAGTGCCAGGTCGTTAGAGTCTAGGTGCAGATTCATGTAGATGAATCTCCCTAGTGGGTTGTACGAGCCGTCTGCTACCGTCGAGGGAGTGGGTGCTACATATTCTCCCGCATCGTTCATTATTGCCACGGCAGTAAGGGTGTCTTGATTCGCCTTGTAGTAGGCGTACCCGAAGTATCCGATCGAGTCACCGTTTGATGTGAGGTAGTTGACTACAACCTCGTCCTCGGCGCTGTTGGTGTAACCGTCTGGCCTCTGTAAGTCGAATGTCTCGCCACCGTCCCCTCCATTGAGCATTGCGTCCATGAAGAACTCGTAGGTACCTGACTCTGAGTCGGCTCCCGATATCTTGATCTCGGATGCTGGGCAGCTGGCGTCTAGCTCGCTCCAAAGGTGGGTGGAGTCGTCGTTGTCGCTGTTGGCCAGAGAGTTGGTGTCCCAACCTGCATCAGCCAGTTGTGCTGCGGTGAAGTCGCTGTATATCCATCGGACCTGGTCCGGGGTCAAGCCCCCCAACGAATTGATGCAGGTCTCTGCTGCCCCGCCCTTCTTGACGACGACGGAGAGACCGTCGGCAGCGATTGGGAACTGTCCTGCTGAGCGAGAGGTGTCCCCCTTCAGGCAGTCGTACACCCATCCGTTCGACCTGACTGATGCCTCAGAGGACTTCCATCCCCTGGACATGTCCCCGATCATTACCGCTGTGCCCTTCTCGGAGTTGTCGCACACGCGACCTGCTCCGGCACCGCTGCCACCGCCCTCAATGGTCAGAGTGGTGTCACAAGCCGTCTGGTATATCTCTGCCCAGAGGTTAGCCACGGGGAAGACAGTCGAGGAGCCTGCTACGCTGATGGCACCTGTTGGTCCGCAGTTCACGGATGTAAGGTCGACCCCCCCGTCCGCTCCGGCCCTTGACAGCATTACTGTGACCAAGGTAGGAGTCATTGGGACGTATCCGACGTTCTCAACTAGAGCAGCGCCGCTATCGGAGAGCCCGAAAGCAAGGAAAGGCGCTGTCTTCTGCAGAGACTGCGCGTCGTTGAGCAGATTCATGTAGATGAATCTCCCCAAGGGGTTGTAGGAACCGTCGGCCACTGAGTGGGGAGATGGAGCGACATAATCTCCATCAGAGTTCTCAATTGCGATTGCAGTTAGCTTGTCTTGGTTGGCCTTGTAGTAGGCGTAGCCGAAGTAACCTATTGAGTCCGCATTGGACTCGAGGTAGTTGACTACAACCTCGTCCTCGGCGCTGTTGGTGTAACCGTCTGGCCTGTTGAGGTCGAATGTTTCGCCATTACCTGCATCAGNNAACTCGTAGGTACCTGACTCTGAGTCGGCACCGGCTATCTTGATCTCGGATGCTGGGCAGCTGGCGTCTAGTTCGCTCCACAGGTGGGTGGAGTCGTCGTTGTCGCTGTTGGCCAGAGCGCTGGAGTCCCAACCTGAAGCGGTTAGCTCGGCTGCTGTGTAATCGCTCCATATCCATCGAGCCTGATCGACGGATAGGCCGCCCCCGGGTAGGCCTGAGATGCAAGTCTCAGCTGCGCCACCCTTCTTGACGACCACTGAGAGGCCGTCTGCGGCTATGCTGATCTGTACTGCTGAGCGACTGGTGTCGCCCTTCAGGCAGTCGTATGTGTACCCATCAGATCTGACAGATGCCTCTGAGGACTTCCACTCTCTGGACATGTCCCCGATATCTACGGCGGTTCCCTTCTCTGAGTTGTCGCACACTCGACCTGCGCCAGCACCGCTGCCACCGCCCTCGAGGGTGATTGCGATTCCGTTGCAATACTTCTGATATGCCTCGGCCCATAGATTCGCTACAGGGAATACCGTGCTGGAACCGGCTATTGATATGTCACCGGTCGGACCGCACTCTATTGAGCTAGAGTCGAATCCGGAGATCCCTGCGAAGTCTGTCGAGGTCTCGTCCTCATCGTACTCGCAGGTTCCGTCATCCTCTGTGGCTGCGGGGTTGTAGTTAGTCGCTGACTCGTCCATGCAACCCGAGTAAACAGTTGGGGTGCTGCCACCATTATTTCCATTGTTGTCCGTATCATAGGTGCACGTTCCGTCGTCCGTTGTAGCCGACGAGTCGTAGTTGTTTGCGAGTGGATCGGTGCAACCCGAAATATCCACTGCTCCTGGCTCGTCATCGTCGTCTTCTCCACCGATGCAGCCAGTTATTGGCATCGTCAGCATCAGTATCGTCATCATCAAAGTCTTTTTTCTTCCATTCATTAGAGTTTCATCTCCGTTATTTCATGCCCAAAACTACTCCCTCAATGAATCGGAGCTCCCGATTCACAATAGTAGGTGATACCTTATATTTTCTATATATTTTTGAATAATTGCTACTCAGTATAACGAAAAAAACACTAATCTACAGTGGATTGGGGAATTTCCAATGGAAATTAGGGGCTATTCTATTGAGGATTGTTCTACAACATGACTTCAATTGAGTTTCTGTGGTTATGGATGTTGATTAAGATCTCAGCCAAGTCCGTCGAATAAGCGCAAAGCCTTCGCAGGGACTCGGATAATCTGTCCATGAACAGTGCGTTTACCCTCCCAATCTTTTCGTCCCAGAGACCATTCTCAAAATTAACTAATTCTTCTATTGCGCCTTGCAGCTGTAGTTTTGCTTGATGTACCTCGCTTATCTTGTACCTCCTAAGGTTCGCGATCAATAGTTTCATCGAGGCATGCCAAACTGGGATGCAGGCGATTAATGGAGAGTCGGGTGACAGAACTTCTATCCGAGAGTATTCGGAAGCCTCCCAGCGATTTGTTCCCATTGAGTCTTCGAGCCTGGACGATTCCAGAATTAGGCCCACCTGCCTCTCGATTAACAGCCTCAGTGCGTCGATTTCCTTCTCCCTTTCTTCTGCGTCGTCAAGGATTTCACTATCACTCCCAGTTAGTACATCTGTTATGTCCCTAATTTGGCTAGAGACCAACAGATACATTCTGTTGATGCTGGAAAGGAGCGGCATCTCTGATGGGTTAAGTAGGCTGAGCATATCTAATGATTTGTCGGATTCAGCGGTAATCTCTATCCCTCGGGTGGTTTGAATGAAAGATCTGAAGATTTTTCGATGCGCCCTCGAGAATCCCGACTTCGACCTGATCCTGATTATTTGTGCCCCCGAGAGATATGCCCCGATTAGGTGGTCCAAGAGGAATTCTTCGCCTATTTCCTCTATGCTTAATTCTACCTCCCTCCTTCGAATTACGGAAGTAGTCTCTGGAGTCACTCTCAGGTTTCCTGACGGCCTCCATTCGATCCTGACCTGATCCTTGGCTGCGAGCCCGTGTACCGATACCCACTTCTTGGGAAGACTAACAATGTAGGTTGAGCCTCCGGTGAGCTGTAGTCTCCTGACCTCTGACTTGGACTGCTTGTCTATCTTCATAGAAGTCGGAGAAAAGTCTGCAATATATATTTTGATATTCTAGTATAGGCCTGATATATACGTAAAATTGTGTTTTATAAATATTCAATATAGATTTTTTTGATTATATTTTGGTCGGTTACCCCTGGCAGAATTTATTCGTTTGGCTTCTCCCAGCCTACTTCAATTGAGAATTTTTTAGCTCCGATGTCATCTATCCTGTCTAGGTGTAGGGCAGTCCAAATCCAGGCCAACTGGGCGACTGCTATCCCCGTCACCAGATCGAACAGGTAGTGCTGCTTGGTGGTCAGGATGCTGATGCAGAGCAGGGCCCACTCCACCCAGAGCACGACCAGGAATAGGTTCCAGGCGCTCGACTCCGCGACCCTCCTCGATGCCCATACCGTCATCAGACGTGCTAGCAGGTAGGAGTGGACTATGTGCAGGCTCGGCCATGCGTTCCAGGGGTTGTCGGAGAGGTGGATGAACTCGAAGAGGGCGTGCTCCCACCCGTTGAGGGAGTCCCAGTCGATCTGGTCCCTCATGTCAATCTCGGCAGGGAGCAGGAGGAAGATGGCGCAGCAGAACGCGGTGACCATGATCAGGGTCTGCATCCCGACGACGAGCTCCGCTTGGCCCCTCTCGCTCCGCGGGCACAGGATCAGGGTGGCGGGGTAGAACAGGTACAGCAGGGCGTATGGGAGGATCATCCAGTTGACGACCGGGAGCTCGCGGTCCAGTGCGATCTCCGGGTCCCAGACCGTCTCCAGGTACATGCTGGCGATGTTGTTGGTGGAGAAGTAGGGGACTGCCACCAAGACCACACCCAGGACGAATACCTCCAGGTGGAGCCTGGCTCCACCGAGTGAATGCCTCCTCGACCATGGCCCCTTCCACAAGCCTGACCATGGCTTGACCCTCCACAACACGAGTGGATCTAATCGCCAAGGGCCTATCAATCCATCAGTTCGTGTTCCGGAGGACATCCGTCTAAGGGGTGCTCGAATCCATGAATAGGATCCTGTCGCAGAAATTCTCCGCCTCCTCGACGTTGTGGGTGACGAGGACGGCAGGGCACCCCCTGTGCTTCAGAATGCCCCTGACGTCGTCAATGAGCCTCGCGGAAAGGTCCGCATCGATCGCGCTGAACGGCTCATCCAGCAGGAGAGCCCGCGGATCGGAGAGCAAAGCCCTGGCTAGGGCCAGCCTTTGCGACTCCCCCCCGGAGAGCCGGGAAACCCCCCTTTCCCCGAGTCCCTGCAGCCCCACCTCCTCGAGTGCGTCCTCGTGGCCATGGCTGCTCGCGAGCGAGAGGTTCCCGGACACCGACAGGTGCGGGTAGAGGACTGGCTTCTGGAACAGCAGCCCTATGCCCCTGGATTCGGGTGGGACGCCCGTGATGTCCTCGCCTGAGAAGTAGACCCTCCCGCTGTCGGGCTCCTCCAGCCCGCATATGCAACGCAGGAGCGTGGTCTTCCCGCATCCGGATGGTCCGAGTATACCGATTATCTCGCCTTCCCCGAGCTCGAACGAGAGTCCCGAAAATAGCGCTTTCCCGAACGACTTCGACAGGCTGGCGACTTTCAGGATCAGAACATCCCCCCTCTCTCGTTCGACCTGGCTCTCTCGGCAGCCGCGAATAGTAGTATTGCCATCACCGCCAGTGCCGTGGCGACGGCATTGGACGCAGCCTCGGCCAGGGGGTTCATCGGCATGCCGCGCCAGCTGTCCGCCAGGAGTGGCAGAGTGGCCCAATCGGAGTTTGTCGCCACGATGAACGACGCCCCGAACTCCCCGAGCGACATCGCCAGGCAGAATATCGCCGCCACGGTGATGGGGCCCTTCATCAGGGGGATTCTCACTCTCGTCAGCCTTGCCAGGGGACCCATTCCGAGTACCCTGGCCGTCTCATCGTACTCCCTGTCGATAGACCTGAGGCCGGTCAGCATGATGCGGATGGCGAAGGGTGTGGTCAGCATGACGTGGGCCAAGGCTGGCAGGGGCCAGAAATGTGAGAATGCCGCCGGGTCCAGCTTGGTGACTCCCAGCGTCACCCCTAGCCCTATCATCGCGGCGCTGAAGGCGAAGGGAGCCATTGTGGCGAAGTCCAGCGCCTCGGACAGTCTCCTGTTC
>LULE01000344.1_pt1 | contig 21394 bp, 26 predicted proteins | sample 728231 | NCBI WGS metagenome assembly LULE01 (sample SAMN03860297, study PRJNA289734) | marine metagenome | biome: seawater column; feature: ocean; material: water; isolation source: Red Sea water column Station 192 - depth 10m | place: Saudi Arabia: Red Sea | collected 2011-10-15 | depth 10 m | reverse complement strand
GGCATTTAATTCATTAATTTATAGCGTTACTCTCAGAGGTAATGGAGTATTTCGTCCAATTTATGAGAACATGACAATACTTGGAGCACTGTTTCTACTAATAGGAAGCTCAGCAACTTTATTTTTTGGCTTTGAGCCTACAGAATCCTTTCAACAATATGGATTTATTGGATGGCTTGTCTTGATAATTGGTTTTAGTTTAGGAAACTACTTTGCCTGGGGAGATAAATCAACCACAAGCAGCGAAGTGGAATAAGCATAAATAACAGGAGTTAAATCGATGAGATCATTTTTTGTACAACCAGATAAACAACAAGCTAAAGGATCTGCAATTATGTTTATCTTTTCAGAGGTCTACGGTTTTCTTGAGCTAGGAATAAATGGTTTAGATAAACTAATTGCATTTTTTGGGGCAGTCGCTTTTGCTAATGTAATTTTGTTAAGTTACCAATTAGTCGAAAACAACAATGTTCCAAAGAGTTGGGAAACTGGAACAGCAATGATTGCAGCTGTGGCCCTAGGTTTTGGAATCTTTGATACAGCTTACATTGGAACAGAAGCTCCCATAAATACTGATGGAATTTACTTGTTTATATTGATAACAATAATTGGATTCAATGTTGTTGCCGAAGGCGTTGTCTCAAACATATGGAGGTACATGGCAATAACTGGATCATTAGGTATGCTTTTTTTTATAGGATATGATTATTTCTTTGATGGCTCATTCTTTGATAATTTGCCTGAATGGGTATTTCCTATTGGTTTAGTTTTTTATGTTTCATGGCTTCTTGGAATAGGGGTTGGAACATATACAGCTTGGAATAAAAAAGAGTAGATTGGTAATAGAAAGGAATAAATGAATACATTATCTGATAGTGAAAAAAGAATAGGAAGCCTCATGGCTCGTATATCTGCGGCATGTATATTTCTATCTTTTGGAGTACAAGTTGCTCTGGGAGACCCAGGAAGTGCTGGTTATGATTCAGCAACGGGAGGAATAGTCGCAACTTTAAATTATGCACAAGCATTTTCTTTTTTGTTTGTACTTGCATTCTCGCTTAAGCTTTTTAACGCTGAAGAGAATGCGTACTTTAGAGTTGTTACACAAGCATTTTTTGTAGTAATTGCTATAAATATGGTAAATAGCTTTAATGCAACTGGATACTTTAACAACGAAGGAACAATCTTTACACCTGATCAAATACAGATTCTTCAGAATGTAAATGCATGGGGTTGGAACTTACTAGCTGGAATTGTAGTACTTTGTGTACTTTCAGTAAATGAAGGTCAGCTGCCATCTTATGGAGTTTATGCTGGTTGGGGTGGAGCTGTTTTAATATTAGTGTTTTCTATTGGGAGCATATTTGGACTTTTGCCTGATGGAGCTTTCATCTTGATAGCAGTCTTAGGAGGAGTTGTTCTGTTTCCAGCATTTATATTTTCATTCTCCTCGGCGTTTTCTAAAGCGTGAGCAGAAATGGGGCTTTGTAAACATACTTAACTGACAGAGCAATGTTAGGAGGTAAAAAATGTTTGTAAGACTAACTCTTGCAGATGTAAAAGAGGGTGAAATGGATAATGCCCTTGAATATGTCAAAAATACAGTAATGCCATCTTATGATGGTATTTCAGGGCTATTAGGAATAGCAGCATGCGCCACAAATGACGGAAGATTTATGGCATGGTCTACTTGGGCTAATGAAGAAGCAAAAGAAGCTTCAATCGATAAATTTAACCAGGCTTTAGCCGGTGCGGCAGATATGCTCGATGGCCAGCCAGAAGTAATGGAAGGCACCATGGTTGCTGGACAACAGTACGTTGCAGTTTCCAAAGATGGTGAAGATGGGTTTTTTGCCAGATTTGTTTTAGGTGGAGGAACTCAAGAGGGTAAAACCTATGATGATGTTGCAGAGTTTATGACAAACACCGTTTATCCGGCCTATGAAAATGTCGAAGGAATTTATGGAACAGGTGCTTGTAAAGTAGCTGAAGACAAAGGGTTTAGTTTCAATTTTTGGACCGATCATGATGCTGCACATGCGGCATCTGATGTTATTGCATCTGTTGTTTCAGATGCGGTTGCAAACCTTATTTCAGAACCACCGCAAGAAATAACTGGTCAGTGTGATATATGGAGAAACTATGTTGATTTTCCTGTCGGAAAACTTTAGAAAGGATTAAAAATGGAACAAATTAGCGTAACTATTAATAAGTTTCCAGAACATAATGAAGAAATTTATGAAGCATGGAAATCTTGTTGGACAGAAGTCCAAGAAAATGAATTTGTGGCAACAGGTGTTAAATACATTTGGTCTTACCAACAAAGTGATGACGAAGTTTACTATGTAGGCATTAACTTATGGCCATCAAAAGAAAGCAGAGAAGCATTCATTGCAGAAGGAGGGCCAGATAAATTCTTTGCTTCAGTGTCTAAACTATTTGAAGAAAAAACTGGTATGACTATTGAGCAGGCAAACGAAGGTAGAGACATGAACCTTGAATTGCCTGGAATGGACATTCAGCTTTCAAACCTTTAAAAGCTAAATTAAGAAAGGAATATAAATGGAAACATTTAAAGATGAAATTAAGAACTTAAAGGCAATTACAAGAGTAATTGCTGCTTGTGTTCTAGCTAACTTTGTAATTATTGCATTAGTTGTAGGTCCCGATTCTGTCGGATATGACCCAACTTATGGACCTGTTACAGCAATATTGAGCTTTGTTATTGCGTTTTTAACTACAGGTGTTCTAATGGGCATTTATGTAGTGTTTGATGTTAAGCAAACATTTGATTTATCACATATGCATAATATTTTATTTGTAAGTGTGACGGTACAAATGTTGTTTTCTTTGGGATCTGTTTTCAACTATTACAGCGTTTTTGATACTGTACTAGATACTGATACAGTCGGTGCAATTTCAGGTTCATTTACTAATACAATCTTTTTCTTATATGGATTGTATGTATATTTGCTAGTTAGAACTGATAAAAGAAGAACTAATTTATTAAGCAGTAGAACGCAAACAATAGGAACTATTTTTGCGGCAATTATAATTCCAGCTCAAGCATTAACGCTTTTTGGATTGATTCCAGCTCCAGCATTTGCAGGACTCTTCGTTCTTGGTGGTGTTGTACTATACCCGCTTTTTATTATTGGAGTCGGAGATGCAATAGGAAACCACAAAGTAGAAGAATTGGAGGAAATGTAAAAATGTATGCAGTATCACTAAGAGCACAAATTAAAGATGGAAGAATAGACGAGCTTAAAGAATTTATTAAAAATAGTGCTCTTCCAACTTTAGAAGTTCCTGGAATGATATCTATTGGATTTTTTAATCCAGATGCAAACACAAACTTAGGGATGGCTTTTTTAGCAAATAAAGAAGCTGCAGACATATTTGCTGAAGAACGAAATAAAAACCTTATGCAAGTAGCTGATGTGTTTGCTAGTTTTCCAAAAGTAGTTGAGGGTGAAATTACTTTAGGAAAAATGTACCAAGAGAGACCTGCGAATGATACTGAAGAAGGATATGTTAGGGTAGTTTTTGCGAAAGTAGATAATTCTGACGCACCAACAAATTTTGTAAAGGAAAAGATATTTCCTATTTACGAAGAAGCGGAGGGTCTAAGAGGAGCAGGTTTTTTTATTTCTGATGGAGAAGCGGTTAGTTGGAATATTTGGAATTCAGAAGAAGCAGCTAATGCTGTCGTACCAAAATTTAACGAGCAGCTCACAAATGCTGAAGGTATTTTTTCAGAAGACCCCCAACCTTATTCTGGGTATTTGTATGCTGGTAAAAATTTTATAGATGTCCAAAAAACATAAATTTGTGATTAATAGGTAACACATACACAATAAAAAAAGGGATTTTTTAAAATCCCTTTTTTTATATCAAAAATATTTACCATAATATTATGCACAGAAATAAGAAGCTCTTTAAATTGTTCTTTATTCTAGCTTTGATTTATTTACTAATTTCCAATGATTATGTCGCACGCAGACTGAGGCAGCTTCCAGAGCTTTTATTAAATTATTTTTAACGTATTATTTCTATATGAACATTAACGATTTCAAAGATGTTGAATATATAAATCTAATAACTTATAAAAAAGACGGCTCTTCAGTAACAACCCCTGTATGGGTTGCACCGCATGATAATTCATTAGTTGTTACTACAAGTCTTAATGCCGGAAAAGTCAAAAGAGTGAGAAATAACGGAAAAGCAACAATATATGTAACAAATCAAAGTGGTACTAAAAAACTTTCAGAGAGCATGGATGTGAGAGGATCATTAATTCTTGATTCTGTAGTAAAAACAGAAGCGATTAATAAAATAAAGAAAAAATATGGTGCAATTTCCAAACTATTTTTAAGAGGACCTGATGAAAATCGGGCAATTATACAACTTGATGAATTAGGAGGTGAGTAATGTTTTGTCCAGAATGCGGATGTGAAGATGAAAATTAATTTATGAAAACCAGCGATGTTTTCCAAAATGGTTTCTAGGTACTGCTGTTCCCTCATCTAGGTACCATTTGAAACCTCCTACAACAGAATTTAAATAAGATGTTAATTTAGGGTTTATGTATAAATAATATGGTAAAAAAGCAATAAACTTAGGCCATTTTCTAAAGAAGAAAGGGTATACAGTTATTTTTAACACGGATCCAAGAGAATGCTCTGTAATTCTCCATTCAACATAAGACTTTGGACCACGTTTTGTTCCAATCCACAAATTATAACCAGTACCCTCAAACCATTCTGAAAACTCTCTGATAAAGGTGAGGCCATTTAAATACACGAGTTTATCTTTATGGTTTTCTTTGTTCCAAACTAATATTTCATTTTCTTTACAAAATGGATGTGTATCGTTTAGATTATTTTCTTTTGAAATAGCATTCCATAACTCGTCAGGTTTTTGAGAAAATACCTGACTACTAGATGAGTTAAAACCTTTCATTTAATAAATATAAATCATCTTTATAAAAATAAAAAAATATGTCACAAATAAAATTTAGAACTGACTAACTTGGGCATAGGTCAACCACCTATGGAAGTGTGTTTGAATGATTTTCAACGCATACACGTGATTGACCTTTCAATACATTATAATTTCTTCTTCACAACCTTGCAAGATTGTGATTTTATTTTCACAAAATATCTTAGTTTGTGAAAATATAGTTTTTAATGCATTCCAGAATAGTGATTTGTACAATGTTTATAGGGAGATTATATCTTCAAATACTTAGTGAGAACTTTGGGGGAAGATTTCACGGGTTATTTCAACAAACCGGACTTAAATCCGGTTTGTTTTTTTATATGAGAACTAGAGAAAACCCGAGAACCATGCACATCAAAAGACCGTAATACGCTATGGAGACTGAGTAGAGCCTTTGGTTTTTTTGCAAGTTGATCACACTTAAATTAGTAAGTGAGTAATAAATAAGAATAAAGAATGCACTGAGCTTTATTGCGTTTGTAATATTTATGGTATAAATTCCTACAACCACTGTTAGTAAAACAAACAATTCTGATACATATGCCGAGTTATTCTTATTATGTATTTTTGAAAATACATTTGGAAGAATACCGTCTCTTGACATTGCAACATATATTCTGCTTATCGCTGGAAGTAAAGCAAGAAACACCGAAGCAGTAGCAATTGTAGATGCAAAAACTATTAGAAATGAAAAATCTGACATTACTGATACATCCATTGCAACAAGCAAGGGAGTGTTTGAGTTTGCAACAACTTCGGGCCCTATGATTGCTAGCGCTAGCCAATTAACCAAAAGATAAATTGTAACTGTTACACCCAAGCCAGTAAGTATTGAACTAGGGATTATTTTTTCAGGATTTTTTACTTCTTCTCCGTATGTTGCAAGTCTTGAATAACCTGTAAAAGCAAAAAACCATAAAGCTGCTGATAAAAACAAATTACTAGTACTAAATCCTTCAAGCAAAGGAATAGTAGTATTTGTTGAAGGTGTCATAAGTATTGCAATACAGAAAAAAGCTAAAATTGATATCACAATAAGAACAAACCACCTTGCTAAAGCTGCGGTTTTTGTAATTCCTTTGTATCCAACTAAAAAGACAACTAAAGATAAACCCACACCAAGTTCTTTGCCATAAATTGGAGATATGTAATTTCCAAGAGTGATAGCAATAGCAACACAACTAACTGTCTTTCCTAATATAAATACAATTCCAGCAATATTTCCAGGCAGTTTCCCCAACACTTTGTTTGCATATAAGTAGGTTCCACCAGTTTGTGGATATAATGATGCGAGCTGAGCAGATGATGAGGCATTTGCAAATGCAAGAGTGCTTGCAAGCAATAATCCTAAAATGGATGAGTAAGAACTAATTTTTGAAGTAGGAGCTAAATTATAAAATAATCCCGCACCAATCATTGAACTCAAACCTAGATATAAAGAATTTCTCTTAGTTAATGTTCTTGAAAAATTATTTTCTTCCATTATTGAATTTTAATTTAGTTTTAGTAATTTCAAGAATAAGAAATAAAACAATTGTTTAAAATAAGCTATAGATAAAAAATGTTTAATAAATTGTCACCAACATCTATTACAAATCAAACACATAGGAGACTATTAATATTTTCTATGATCTGGTTCTTTTCAGGAGCATGGATTGATTCAAGCGCACATACCTATCTCATAGATGACATTGAGACATTCTTTACACCTTGGCATGGTGTACTTTATTCAGGATATGCTTTTTCAGTTTTGGTAGTCATGTATATAAAAAATAAAATGAAGGATTATAAATTTGATATAGGTGTTTTAGGAGCAGTTATTTTTGGAATAGGTGGAGCATCAGATGCTATATGGCACACAATACTTGGAATAGAAACTGGAGTAGAGCCTCTCATTACCCCATCTCATCTCATGTTATTTCTTGGATCATTTCTCATGTTAGATTATGTTTTTACTACAAGGCCATCAAAAGAGAGTTTGGATAATGCATCAATATTTTCTGCAGCGACAAGTTATGGGTTAGTTATGTTTATAACACTATTTATAAATCCATTTTTAAATATTTGGTCTTTTGTCGAAAGAGAAGATGAACTTGCTGCCGGCGGTGTAATACTGCAGGCAATGCTTGCCAGTTTTATATTTGTGTATGTAGTGCGTTTTAAAGTTTCACCAAAACAGATGTCACTGGTTTATTTAGTTTCTTTTTTGTATATCTCAATAAATCCAAGCCTTGGTGAATTTAATCGAACAATTCTAATTTGTGTCTCTGGTTTATTAATGTCTGCACTTATATATCAAATCACTAAATGGTATCAAACAACAAATCATGATAGAAAAATTCAAATAAGTACGGCCTTAGTCGCTGGCTCTTACGGCCTTGTATTCGTTATACACTTATTGGCTTTTTCTGCACTTAATGGAGTTGATCTCTCATGGCGTTTTTATGGCCTTGGGGGCTTGGTTACAACACCACTTCTATTTGGGTATATGTTAGGAAACTTAGGTGTGAGTCCAACGTCTGGTGAAGTAGTTAGGTAATTTTTTTAAACTTTCTTAGATAAATAAACCTATTTATTTTAAATAAGCCTTTGTTTCTTAAGCTCTCAACCTTATATCTTAACTGTTGAATGGCAACATCATTATTACTATTAAGTTCAGAAACTTTTACTGGTTTTCCTATTTTGATTGAGATGTGTTTGTCTCTTTTATTAAATAGCTCATTGAGTTGTGAAACATCTCTTAATTGTTTGTTTGTATAAGAAGCAAAATAAAAAAACCAGGAATTTTTACCCTCAACATGTACAGGAATTAGTGGAAAATTATTCTTTTTAGCAAGCACTATTGGAGTCTTCTCCCATTCTCTATCCCATAATCCAAATAACGTAAGTTTTGAGAGTCTTCCAGAAGGAAAAATTATTCCAGGTCTTTCATCATTGAAAAAAGTGTGAAGTCTTTCGAGGGTAACCTTAGTTGCAGAGTGTATCTCTTTTTCTTTATTCCACACAACAGGTGCCATTACGTTATGGAATGAACCAAGCAAGTAAACAAAGAGTTCATTTGCAAAGAAAAAGGCATCTTTTCTAACCTTATACAGCTGTCTATATAAAGCTATTGCGTCTGCCGCACCCATTGGATGGTTAGCCACTAGAAGACAACTTCCATCACTAGGTATATTTTCCAAACCCTCAACAGAGCAGTTATTAGTGTATTGATCTCCTAACCAATTAAACGCCTCAGCACCAGATAAGTCTTGTATGTAATCGCCTGCGTAAATTGTTTCATCAAATCTCAAAAGTTTTTTAAGGAAGTTAAAAATCAATAAAGATATAAAATTTTTCTTAGCCAACCATGGAGCCCGCTCTTTAATAAGATGATTAATTTTTTCTTCCATTACGCTTTAAATCTTCTTTTCTTTCCTTTAACTCCATCAAACTTAAGTCTTAGATTTTTAACAACACTTTCTTTATCTCCTTCAATATTGAAAGATTCTAAGATATTAAATATTTCATTCTCATAATCTATCTGTACTGGCATTACTTCTGCATTGAGTTCTTTTGCGATAAATAAAAAGCTTGTCCTAAATCTTTTCGCATCAAACCTTCCTTCTGGTGTAACGATGAGTAAAAAAGAATCTCTCTTTTTCAATTCCTCAATTACAGAATCGTACTGTCCACTATTTTCTTTTCTATCAACTGGAATTGCTCCAAACTTTCTAAAGATTATTTCTTGAAGCCATCCAAGTGGCCATCTAATCCCTTGATTATCAATATCTTTTGATTTCTCAAATGGATTAGGTATTCTTCTCATTGTCCATTTGGCAGACAGATAACAAACATCAACGTCCAAGGCGAGAATTATTAAAATCATCAAGTATTCATCTTTACCTGATTGATGCGGTGCTGCGACAAGAACAACTCTTTTATTGTCTAAAAAACTACCAACAGGGCGTATATTTTCAAATAGAAGTAGAAATCTAGCAAGATATTTCAAGAAGAATCTTTTTTTTCGAGGGGTTAGAGAGCTGACAGTTATATCTGGAAGAATTTTAGTATATGTCATTTCCCTCTAATTTAATATTTTAGTAGGTTTGCTCCTCTGGATTTTCTATAAAAGACACATTATTAAACTCTTTGAGTCTAAAAAAGTAACCGTCTGATATTGCGGAAGATTTCAACCTTGTATGACCGGTGTGTCTTGGTAGGAATTTTTTCCATGTCCATGCATAAAGTGGCATATTTAAAAAATATGATAGTAAAACTGACATTGTTCCTGCGTGTGAAATTATCATTAAATTTTCTATAGAATCATTTTTTATTTCAAATTTCTTATCAAATGTATCATCTGTACACACAATCCCAAGGCTTTTTAATTCCTTTTCAAGATTGGTGATTATATTCTTAGCAAAATCCTGCATGTATATTCCATGGTTACTCACAGACCACTCTTCTAAGGTTTGACTATTTCTCTTTTCAAAAAAACTCATTATCTCATCGGTGCTTTTTCCATATAACGCAACCTCGTCTTTATCTTCCATTTCTTTTAGCCATTCAAAAGTTTTGATTTCTTTTGCAACCTCATTTTCTTTAAAGGGCATAAGAGTCTGTGTGGCTCTATTTAAAGGAGAAACCCAGAGCTGATCAATACTATGTTTTGTGAATTGTCTTGCCGATTTTTCGGATTGAATATTTCCAAGTTCAGTGAGGCCAGGGTTTCTTGTATATTCATCATTTATCATCCATTCAGGTTGACCGTGGCGTATAAGTACAATTTCCATACCAAAACAATAGCTAAATTAGGTTATTCTGATACCTAAAGAAAAAAAATAAAAAGAAAGTAAAAATGATAAGACCTTTTTTATTCGGACTCACCTTATCTTATCTAGCTATAGATAACATTCTTGATGGGCCTTTTAGAGAATTTCTAGCAACATATTTTGATTTAAAAGCATTTGGAACAAATACTAGAGAAGAGTATCTATATTACCTTCTACTTTTTCTTGGACTTTTTCAAATAATCGTTTCTATTAAAGAGGCATTAAGCTCCCCAAGTTTAAATGAAGATGAATAATCTTAAATAATTTATTAAAATTATTAAGTATTTTATATAAGGAGAAATATGTTTGATTTAAGAGAAGGAGATCTAAAAGTAGCAAAAATTTTATGGAACATAGCAATTCCTCTTTTTCTTGCTGCACCTGTTGCCTTTTTTGCAGGGATTGAGTTTCCTTTCGGGTTTTTTAATTTGTTCATGGCTATTGCCGTATACTATGCTTTGAAAATTTGTACAGATGCAGAGAAGTCTTTAATGACACCATTCTTTTTGTTCTTTTTAGCTGGTGGAGTATTGGACGCATATGCACAGGGAAATACTATTGCTTATGGAACTGAGTATGATATTTACTCACCAGGATCCCATATTTTGTTTATGCTCTTTCTACTTTCCTCATATTGGGGGTTTAAGTCTGTAATTCCAAACTGGGCAAGGATTGCTGTTTTGATTGCCGGTATAAGTCAGATTGTAGCTTCCTATGCTTCTCTTATCGCAGACAATGCTTTACATGACATTGCAGACACTGGCGCATTTTTGATGTTATTTTTCTTGTTTGCAGTCAGAAATGCAGTGGTAGATGCTGCAAAAAGTGGATAAAGTTCGCGAAAAAAGGATTAGTAATTATCTTGCATAAGATTAAAAGCTAGTTTATATTTATAACACTATCAGAAAAGAAATCGAAAGATGGAAAAGAAGATAGTATAGAAAATCCCGAAAGGCCGAAAGGTCAATCGGGATTTTTGCTTTATAGATGACGATTTTTATAAAATATATGTATAAAAGTTCGCGAAAAAAACATACGAAAATTTCTTGCCAAAATAGCAAATCTACACTATTTTTATATAACTATCAGAAATGAAGTCGCAAGACCTAATAGAAGATAGTAAGAAAATCCCGGAGGGTCGCAAGATCAATCGGGATTTTCACTTTATAAGGCCTTTTTAGAAAAAAAATGCAATAAGACTCCCTGTGGCTGTAATTTTTTGTTTTATCGCCTTTTGAAGTGGCTCAAAGCACGAAAGGAAGTCTTACTCTTATTTTAGTCTTCTTCGGTTTATTAATACTATTTGGGCAAAAATTAAGATGATTTATACTTAAATTCATGAATATTGGTGCGCATATACCCTCAAAAAACGCAATTGAAGAGATAAAACAGCGAAAAGGTGATACTTTTCAGATATTTATATCGAGTCCTCAAATGTGGAAAAGTCCAAAACCTCGAGAAGATGTCGATATTTTACAAGATTATAATGGACCAATATATGTTCATGCACCATATTTAATAAATGTTGCCACTCCAAACAACAAAGTACGTCATCCAAGCAGAAAACTTCTAAAAGACACATGCAAAGTCGCTGCAAGTTTTGGCGCTAAAGGAGTCATTGTTCACGGAGGGTCTGTTGGAGAAGGTGGAGACATTGGTGTTGGTTATGACAACTGGAGAAAAGCTATAGAACATGTTGAAGATACTGGAATGCGAGTTCTAGTAGAAAACACAGCTGGTGGAAAAAACTCCGTTGCCAGGTATATGGACTCTATTGAGAGACTCTGGGAAGTAATTGGCCATTTAAACGTTGGGCTCTGTTTAGATACATGTCATACATGGGCAGGAGGAATTCCTACAGAAAAAGCAGTAAAGGGATTTAAAAAACTTGTTAAGAAGATAGACCTTGTGCATTTCAATGACTCAAAAGATGGTTTTGAGAGCTCAAGAGATCGCCATGAGAACTTGGGCAAAGGACAGATTCCAAAAGCTGAACTTGAGTATGTCATTAAAAACTGTAAAACCGATATTGTTGTAGAAACTCCTGGAGGACTAGAAGCGCAAAAGAAAGACATTGCGTGGATTAAGCGTCGTTTAAAGAAATGAATTACTTACCATCCAACCTCGAATTTAAAGATGGAGTCGCTTTTATCGGAGAGACTTCACTGCTTGATGTTGCCAAAGAGTATGGTACTCCCCTCTACGTCTATGACTGGGAACACCTCAGAGATAATATAGATTATTTTACGAATGCTTTTGGAGAAGAGACCTATTTTAGATATGCAGCAAAAGCGTTTATCTGCAAAGCCTTAGTCAGAGAACTAGACGACAAAGGTTGGGGAGTAGATGTTGTCTCTGGTGGAGAGATGGCAACTGTCCAAGCTGTTACTGGAACCTTAGAAAATTCATTGTTTAATGGAACCTTTAAGCACAAAGATGAGATTGAGTTCTTCATGCAACATAATGGTGGCCATATCTCAATTGATAATCGTTTTGAGATTCCAATGTTAGAAGAGGTTGCAAGTAAATTAGATAGAAAACAACCAGTCATTATGCGTATAAATCTTGATGTTGGAGCAGAGACCCATCCAATGGTGTTGACTTCAGGGTATGATCAACAGTTTGGTATCTCTATTGGGTTTGCCGAAGAGGCATTACAGCAAATCTATAACTCAAAACACTTACTCTTTTCTGGCGTACATGTACATATCGGAAGCCAGATTAAAGACCCTGAACGCTACAAAAAAGCAATGAGCGAGTGTGCAGATTTTCTTAATGCTCATCCAGCAAGTGTGGAAAGAGAGATAGTCTTTGATGCTGGTGGTGGATTCTTTTCACCGTATGCTGGTGATGAAGTAGACCATGAATTAAAAGTGTATGCTGATGCCATTCATGAAGGGATTAAAGAACACTGGAGTGGATCCTACAAAGTCATGATTGAGCCAGGAAGAGCCTTAGTAAATAATCCAGGAGTTATTTTATACACTGCTGGTGCTATTAAAGATGATCGAGGTGTGAAACCATATATCTTGGTTGATGGCGGTATGTCAGATAATCCAAGGCCTGCTTTGTATGGAAGCGAACATAAACTCTTTAATATCTCTGGTGGAAAAGTTGGAGAAGATGTTGTTCATGCAGTTTCTGGTAGGCACTGTGAAAGTGGAGACCTATTAGTCAAAGATGCCATGTTGCCTAGTGATACTATGTCAGGAGATATTTTAATGTCCACATCTACAGGTGCATATACTTTTGCTATGGCAAGTAACTATAACCGAGTACCTAAATCTGGAGTAGTTGCTGTTACTAACAGTGGTGTAGTTGAGTTAGTCAATAGACAAAGCTTTCAAGATACATTTGTAAACGATTTCTAAATTAATAATTATTTACTAGATAATTGAGTAAACAACTATAAAATGCAAAACTGCAGCTACTGAAACAAAAGAATGCCACACCTCATGGTATCCAAAGATTTTAGGTGCTAGTTTTGGAAACTGCAGACCAAAGCCAACTGCTCCAATAATGTACAGTGCAATACCTACAATCATGAGAACACTATTTGTAATAGTAAACAACTCAAACATTGTTAAGAGATACGGTAGGATGACAAGGCTCATGCATACATAAACAGCTATATTTAGATAACTATTGATTTTTGGAAAATAAACAATTTGCACAGTACCTACTAAAGCAACAGACCAAATTAGAGCCAGTAAGATTAATCCATCTGGCCATGGAAGTAGAACAAGAGCAAAAGGTGTTGTAGTTCCAGCAATCATTACAAAGATCCCAACATGATCTAACTTTCTCATTACTTTCTTTGTAAAAGTACTCCAATTAAATTTGTGATATAGAGCACTGAATCCAAACATCATCATCACAGCAGCTGAATAGATTCCTGTACCAACATACTCAGTTGCAGTACCGCTTTTAATAATTAGAAGTGGACATGCTCCGAGAGCAATAAAAAACATTGCTTGATGAAAAGTACCTCGAAGTAAAGGTTTTATTGTTTCCATAAATAATGTCTACTAATAATATTATAAATTTCAAAACTGAAAGTCAATGTAGTCGTAATTTTGCAAAAGCAATAAACTTGCTTTTAAATTTCTCATTAATGAATTCAAAAATCAAGTAACTCAGTTATCAGGTTTTGTAGCAGAATTAAACGAATCAAACTCCTTTGATGATATAGAAAATATCTTAGAAGAGATCTCGGAAGTTAACAGCAGAACATTGTACCTGCTAAGCTTGAGCTAATGTTTAAGAAATTTTTAGAACTAGAAAAAAGACTATTTTCTGCACCATACAGATGGCTTGTTAAAAAAGGTATCGTCACGATACTTGTTACTTCAAAAAAAATATACAGAACAGCTGAAGATTTTTACGAGAGCAGATATGACGAACCTTTTGACCAGAGTCCCAACGTTCCCTAACTAATTAATTCTTAGAAATCTATTGGGAGAGTAAGAGAAAACCACAAAATAGAGGTATTAGAAGTATAAATGCACCTATCAGTATTCTTGTAGCGTTCATAACTACTTAATTTTAGTCTAAATTATATTATTTAATAAAAAACGAGCCATTAGGAAACTTTTGTTTGAAATATAATAACAAAACAATCCAATATATCTCTCCAGCGAACAGTGCAATTGTTATAAAGTGATAACCATCACCGGTTAAAAAACTTATTCCACGTGCGACAGTAGCTACTATAAAAAATAAAATCATAACATCTATGAAGTAATCATTTTTAGTTGTTAAAAACAAAATTGGCAAAACAGCAACTAATAGCCAAACCCCTCCTGTATCTGTTCTGATTTGATTTCTGCCAATTTCATTTACAGATTCAGCATCAAATGAATAAAAATCATATACAACATTCGGTAAAAAAAATATTAATAAAGTTATTAATCCAAAAAAGAACGAAAGGCTTAAAAATTGGATTTTAAAAAATGTTTTCACTAATTTACCTCCTTCTTTTAGGGTATCAAAGCCCGTAAAACCCTGCATTTTAAGTTGTTAAAGGTTTGTTAACAAAAATTTACTATATAAAATTACTGATAAATCTCAAATTCCATTACTTTTATAACAATATGAAAGACAAAATAAATAAATTTTTAGAAGTCGAAGACAGAGTATTTCGAGCTCCTTACAATTTCCTCAAAGAAAAAGGAATCATTGATAAGGTTAAAGAGATAAAAACTAGATTTGTTGAAATTTATGCCAAAGACGAAGAGATTCCATATGGTGGAAATCAAATGTTCTTTGGTGACGACTAAGTCTATTTCTTTATACAGTACGGACAGTACTCGTTGATCTTAAAATCTGGAGAAGCTTTCTCTTCTGCCGATAGCGGCTCTCTACATATGTAACAGTAAATATACTCTGTTTCATTGAGGTCAGTGTCTAATGCAACACGCTCGTCAAAAACAAAACAGTCTCCATTCCAGTATTTTCCACCAGTCTCCTTGAAATAATCAAGCACTCCACCTTCAAGTTGTTTTACATCGGAAAATCCAGCTTTGAGCATAACTGCAGATGCTTTCTCACATCTAATTCCACCAGTACAGTACATAACAATTTTTTTATCTTTGTACTCTTCTGGCAGTTGTTCTATTGCATCTGGGAAATCCCTAAATGTATCAAGTTGAAGGTCAACAGCATTTTCAAAAAGACCCACACGAGTTTCATATTCATTACGAGTATCCAAGACAATAACATCTTCGTTGTTTTCATAAATTGCACAGAGTTCTTGTGGAGTGACATAATCTCCAGTTAATTCCCTTGGATTAATATCATCTCTTCCCAACGAGATGATTTCTTTTTTTTGACGAACCTTCATTCTTCTAAAAGGTTTAGTCTCACTATAAGTTTTCTTTAGAGGAATATCTAAAAATCTTTTATCTTGTTCCATAAAATACAGATATTGTTGAACAGCTTCTTCACTACCAGCTAAAGAGAAGTTTATTCCATTTGAACTTAGATACACTGAACCTTTTAGATCCAAATCGTCACAAACTGATTGAAACTCAGGAACCAAACCTTCAACATCGTTTAATGGTTCAAATTTATATCCTGCAATATTAAGCACATCTAAATCATTCACAGACATATTGTAAATCCCAATTCTTAGTTTATAAGACCTCTTTTTTGAAAAAAATCCACAATGTCGTTTATTGTTTCAGCTACAGGCCTTGGTTTATGATCAAGTATTTCTTTTGCGAGAGTACTTGGAATAATTTTGTTTTGGACTTTTACGGTATGAATTGAATCAACAGTAGCACTTCTTGGTTTGTTAAAAAGAAGTGCCTTTAAATTGGACGAAGGAATTGATAGATAAGCAAAGAAAAACGGAAGTGTGCCTCTTATTAATTGTTTATTTAACTTCTCAGACATTACTTCACCGATTCCTACAAAATCTATATAGTTTCCTCCAACAATATAATTTTGTTTTGACTCGCCTTTTTCGACACATCTTATTGCAGTGAGGCAAAGATCACGAACATCAACATAGTCATAACCAACATTTACTGTAAAAGGTCTTTTTCCATTAGCAATATTTATAATCTCTTGACCGAACAAACTAGGTTTAAAATCATTTGGTCCAAAAATCCCTGAAGGATGAATAATTGAAGCATCAAGACCTTTTTCACAATAATCATAAACAATTCTCTGTGCATCTGCTTTTGATAGATCATACGGAACAGAATTAGGATTTGTTACAAGAGGTCTATCTTCCAAAAGCGCTTCATCTAAAGGTTCTCTTATAAATGCATCTACAGACGAAAAATGTATTAATTTTTTAACACCATGTCTTAAAGATAATTTACATACATTCTTTGTTCCCAAAACATTCACAGAACGAATTATGTCCCTATCTTTGCGTACCAAGCTAATTAGCGCAGCTGTATGAAATACAACATCTACATCTTTAAATGCTAAGTCCACAGATTCGATGTCTGTAATGTTTCCCCTGATAAGTTCTACCGCGTGTCCTTCAAATGCTCGATGGTCTCCGTCAAAATCTATACATCTAACCTTAAAATCTTGCTTTGTTAGCTCTCTTACTAAATTTGCCCCAACATGTCCAGAGCCTCCCGTTATAAGAGCAGTCTTCATAAAACTTTATAATTTAATACCAATATGTTTTCTTAAAAAATTACCAATTTGGTTAAATGCCTCAATTGTTTCAGGCATTCTCACATCTACGTGAAACACATGATACATATCTTCCCATTCATAATATTCATGCTCACAATTGTCTTCCTTTAGTACATCTCTTAATCTCTGTGAGTCAGATAATAAAAGCTCTTCAGTCCCTACCTGAATCATTATTGGAGGGCAGTTCTCATAATTTCCCTTAAGTGGGACAACATACTTATCGTTTTCATCATAATCTTCTTGATTTAGGTAATAGTCATAAGGTTGATCACCGTTTTCCCAAATTTTTTTAAATAAAGGCCCAAGCATTATGTCTCTATCTGCCATTTCATATGTGTAGGTATCACCAGAAGCACTTGGGTCAGTCCAAGGTGATAATAGTGCTAATGCAGAGGGAAGTTGGATGTCGTCTTCTTTTAGTTTTAACAGTGTAATTAAAGCGAGATGACCTCCAGCGGAATCTCCTGAAATTGCTACTTGTTCAGGAGAGAAACCTAATTCATCTATCAAAAATTTATAACTTTTTATACCGTCTTCTAGTTGTGCTGGAAATTTATGTTCTGGACCAAGTCTATAGTCTGGAACATAAACAACAGTTTTGGTAATATCAGCTAGATAACTAGCTAAAGCATAGTGAGACTCAGGACTTCCAAGTGAATAACCACCACCATGAAAGTAAAGAAGAATCCTCTCTGGATCAGAATTAGGAGTAGAAATTTTAAACGATCTTATATCGTCTAGGTAAATTACTTCTTTTGTTGTTCCTTTTACTTTAGGAAATATAGTTCCTTGTAAGTTGTTAAACCATCTCCCAATCTTCATTCTTCCTGAGGTCATTTCTTTTGGAGATTTGTAAAGTAACCCGATAAATGAAGATGCTCTTTTAAATCTTTTAATACTTTTTTGTGCTTCTTTGCTAATCATTTTTTTGTAATTAATCTTTGTATGTTTCAGCTTAATTTTAAAAAACAACATATTCAAAAATATAATCTTTTATTATTCATTACATGGGTAAATTATTAGTGCATATTATTACGGGAGTTGAAAATCCTAGTCGTTCAGTATTGGGATTTCTGGTTGCCAAATCAGCAATAGAAGATGGTAATGAAGTCACCATATTCTGCGCAGGGGACGGAGTAACTTCTCTTCATGACATCACAACAAAAGAAATGCAAGGTGTTGGACTCGGGACTCTTTCAGGTCATTTAGAAGAATTAAAACTAAAAGGTGCCGCTCTTTATGCCTCCGGTAAATCTGCACAAGCAAGGGGAATAACTAAAGACCAATTAGAATCTTTAGGATTTACTCCTGCTACTCCAAATAAACTTGTTGAACTTACTTTTGATGCAGATAGAGTGTTAATTTACTAATTCAACCCTAAAAACAAGACAACATACGTAGCATTCAAATACAACTATTATCTCTATTTGAAAGTCATTATGAGCAAAAAAGTATATCTTCTGTGGTTTGGACAAACTGTTTCCTGGACAGGTTCTGCGATGTCTTTTTTTGCAATTGGTGTTTGGATATATGAAACAACTGGCAAAGCAAGCGCTCTTTCATCAATATTATTTATTGTTGCAATAGTCGGCGTAATTACTGGGCCGTTTGGAGGAGTATTAGCAGACAGGTTTCCAAGGAAAAAATTGATAATTAGTTTTGATTTGATTATTGCTGCACTCATGTGCCTTATTGGTTATTTAGCATTAAATGATATGTTGACATTAACTCTTTTGATTCCATTTGCATTAGCATTTGGTATTTTTGAAATAGCTCACTGGACAACTTGGAGTGCTTTTTTGGGTGACGTCGTCAAAAAAAATGAAGTAACAAAAGTCTCAGCATTATTTGAAAGTGCCGAAGCGATATCAGTTCTTATTGGCCCTATTGGCGGAGCTTTTATTTATTCATTTTTTGGATTAACAGGCGTAATACTTGTAGATATCATTACCTGTTTTTTTGGAATTGCAACAATTACTTTTTTCAAAAGCAGCAAAACTAAAGTAAAAAGTGATTTAAATATTAAAAATGTTTATTTTGATTTAATCGAGGCATATAACTGGCTGAAGAAACAGAAAGGCCTACTTTCTTTAGTACTTATTCTGGGTATATGTAACTTTCTTTGGGGATTTACTCAGGTTTTACTCCCTCCGATGATACTTAGTTTCACAGACGCAAGAGGCCTAGGCATTGTTGAATCAAGCATTGGTCTAGCTTTTCTACTAGGTTCTATAATTTCTCTACGATTAGCAGATAAGCTTCAAGGAAATTTAAAGGTAGCGATTTATATGGGTCTTTTAGGTGGAATAAGCTTAATCTTAGGTTCTCTTAGACCAAGCATAATTCTTCTATGTATACACGGAGTTATTAACGGTGTTAGTGGGACAGTCCAATACACGGTTTCCTCTGGAGCATGGTTAGCTATCACTACAGAAGATATTAGAGGTAGGGCGTTGGCACTAAGAGGCACAATTGCTCAAATGTTAAGGCCACTAGGTGTACTAATTGCTGGTCCCTTAGGAGATTATTTAGAGTTTAATTTTTATCCAAACAATGTCGACTTATTATCTCCACTTGTAGGACAGGGTCCCGGAAGAGGGTATGCACTTCTGTTTTTTATAGTTGGAGTCTTGTACGTAGGAATATGGATTTTAAATTTAAATAACACAAACTTAAGAAATCTCTCAAGACAAGTAAAAGAGATAACAAATAATTAGCATTAGTATATGGATCACATTGTAAAAACAGAAAACCACCCAAATAAAACAAGGAAATTTCTTGGTCCATTTGGAAGATTCGTTTTAAAAGTTATTAATTGGGATGTAGTCGGATATCTTCCTGATCAAAAAAGAATCATAATTGCTTCGGCTCCTCACTCCTCTACCTTCGATGCCATATATGCCTATTTTGTCTGTTTGGCAACAGATTTAAAATTTCATTTTCTTGGTTCCGTCTCAATGTTCACTCGAATTGTCATACCACTACCATTTAAAAAAAATCCAGATAAGCTAGGTATCCCACATCCTTTTGGAAAATTTCAAAATAGAGTCCTCCATGAATTCGGTGGAATTCCGGTCTGGCGGGCTGAATCAACCGGAGTCACTAAACAAGTTATTGAACAGCTCGAGTCAAAAGAGAAGTTTATCCTCTATCTCACAGTTGAGGGAGAGATGAAAACCAATCAGACAATTAAAAGCGGTTTTCACTATATTGGAAAAGCCTTGGATGCTACCGTGGTACCTACAAAGATTGATTATGAGAATAGAAGATTTGAATTGATGGAAGCAATGCCTTTAACTAATTCTGTAGAGCAAGATAAAGAAGCTTTGATGGAAAGGTATCATTTGGTTAAAGGTAAGAATAAAGTATTTTATAAACCAGGAACAACATAAAATGTTAGTAATTTTTTTAACGATTATTGGATCTATAACACTTCTGTACTTATTTCCAAACATTACAATGCTATTTTCGATTGTCATTGTAATATTTTGTGTGAGGTGGCTGTTGTACAACAATAGGTATTACGAATGAAAAGACACTTGTGTTTGTTATTGATATTTTTTATGTGTGGCGGAACATCATCGACACCAGAAGAGTCTTTACGACCAACCATAAATGAAAATCAAAATACGACACCTGAAGTTAATCAAGAGGAATCTATACCACCTATACCATCGGTTAATTTTGATATTATTGATATCTATAATTCAAAACTTGTTTATGAATTATGTAGTGATGCTCAAGATATAGACTCAACATCAGAAGAATGTCTTCGTCAATATAGAGATAATTTAGAATTTGTTTTTAGCTATGCCAATGAACTTGAACAATATATGAATGATTTAAACAGTTACTTTCAGAATCATCCAGAAGCTTTCACAGAAGAGTACAGAGATCTATTCACATTCATAAACAATGAGTATGCAAATGTACCACAGATGTATGGAACCGTTGGAATGAAATACCAAGAGAGATTTGGCAATACTGACCAATCTAGTTCTACACCAAGAACAACAATCCCATCATCTGAGAACTATCTTGATTATAGAGATGTAAAAGTTTTTAAAGCATCAACTATCTCAGATCAACACATTGATATTCTCACAAAATATGTTGAATATACAGAACAGCTTTTGTTTACAGATGCACGTGTAAAAAGAGAGAATTTATATCCAATACTTGTTGTACAACTTGATTCTGAAAATTATGCATCAGCAATTGCTTTAGAAGAAGAGTACTGCCAGTATTTAGATCAAAAATATCCAGCAACATTTAATAACACCCGTTGCAACCCTGAGTATCAAGATAAGAAAGCCGATGGAAGTATCGGATTGTTTACAGATGGTGGAAGAGTCTCAGGCTCATCTATAAGCGGCACACCAAGCGACAGAGAATGTTGTTACTTATTTATTAGTGGA
>LULE01000170.1_pt1 | contig 21598 bp, 14 predicted proteins | sample 728231 | NCBI WGS metagenome assembly LULE01 (sample SAMN03860297, study PRJNA289734) | marine metagenome | biome: seawater column; feature: ocean; material: water; isolation source: Red Sea water column Station 192 - depth 10m | place: Saudi Arabia: Red Sea | collected 2011-10-15 | depth 10 m | reverse complement strand
AAAGTTACCCAAAGAGACCTAGATTTAGCAGAGCAAATCGATAAACTTTATCAAGAATGATTTACCTTATAGGTATTCCTGGTTTAATTCCTTTTTATCTTTGTTTTTACAACATCGATTTAATATTTCTTGATTTTGATAAAGATATGTTCGTTTATTACTCTGCAGTCATAATGTCATTTTTAGGTGCAGTGTATTGGGGTGTTTATCTTCAATCAAAAAATAATATTGCAATTTTGTTTAGTGTTTGCCCAGCTGTTTATGCATTTTTGGTTTTAGCATTTGACTTAAAATTTGATGAAACTATTGGGCTTTTTATAGCAGGTTATTTTATAGTTTTATGCTTTGATTTCTTTTTTTATTTCAAAGAAAAAATAATTAAAACTGATTACTTTATTTTGAGGTTAATACTAACAGCAGGTATTGCTCCAGCACATATTCTATATATTTTATAATTAAAATTAGTTAGCGATTAAATTTAATAGCTTACCAAATTTACCGGAGAATTTAATTTTACCGTGAGTATAAGCTAGTCCAATACAACCAGTTTTTGCATCACCAACAGGTGTATGATTATGATCATCACTTCTTACTTGAACAGATCCTTGTTTATAATTGCCATACTCATCACTATAAGAACCGTGTAAAACTAAAAAACTTTCATTGCCTTCATGCGTGTGCTGAGGAATTTTTGCACCAGGCATTACGTGGATAAGTTCTAGTTTTTCATTGTTTTCCTTAGGGAGTATAGAAGCAACCTTAACATCCTTAAAAGATTTCCACTTAATATTTTTATTTTTTAAATGGGATCTTAAAGTAATTGGTAATTGACTTAACAAAGGATCATGCTCCTCATCAATTTGAGGCGATGATGTTTCATTTTTTGTTTGTTCTAAAACTTTATCCCATAATTCATTAGAGAGGGGTAAGGTATCAGACTTATCTAAAAAATAACCACCCACCTCATTCATCGCAGAGTTTAGAGATCTGTTCTCAGGATCAACTTCGGCCAAGCACTGCTGGAAAATAAGACTTGCAGGTGAATTTACGGGTGTACTAAGAATTTCAAATGTCATTTTTAATTAACCATACTTCCGCAGTCATTATTTAGATTAACCATACTGCCGTCTTGTTCCAATTTGCCGCGGATCTTCTCTAATGCTAGTCGAATTCTTGACTTTACAGTGCCTAATGGAATTTTTGTGATCTCAGCGATTTCACCATGAGATTTCTCCTCGAAGAAATTCATTTTTAGCAGATCTAGTTGATCTTTTGGTAGATCATCTAAATATTGTGCCACCATTTCAAACTTTTGATCATGTTCTATATTCTCATCCGCTTTAGACTCAACGGGAGGCAAAATGGCAGTCTCAATATCCTCCAAGACCGCTTTTCTGGTTTTTCTTAAAATATCAATTTTCTTGTTCCGAGCTATAGTATAAATCCATGTGCTTGGTGAAGCTACAGACGGGTCATAATAATCAGCTTTGGTCCAGATAATCGTCATGGTTTCTTGAATTATTTCTTCAGCGATTGCATCATCTGCACCTGACTTCATCAAAAAAGATTTAAGTCTTGGACCAAAATAATCAAAAATTTTTTTAAAACTCCTAATATCCTGCCTTTCAGCAATATTCTGAAGTGCTTCTACAAAGGGATTTTTAACTTTTACCATCAATCTCTCCAAATACATCTTTCCATTTATTATTTTAAAAATCAATCTTAATTGGTATATTCTGTGTCATCAAATCAGCATGTTTAAACAAAAATTATCATACTTAACTTTATGCTTTTGTTTTTTAATGACTAATTTGTTTGCCAGTCACTCCATTGACTTTGAGCATGGCAAGTGGTCCTTTAAAAAAATAAACAATAAAACATGTTCGATTTTTCAAGTACCTACATCCGAAAAAGGTGACTATACCAATAGAGGAGCAGTTATTTTTTATGTTTTTAAGGAAGGTGCAGCTGAATATGTAAGAATAGATGCTGGTTACCCATATGACTCACAAAAATATGTAAAGGTTACTATTGACTCTAAAAATTATCAATTTTTTGGTGAAGACGACTCTGCTTGGTCAATGGCAGATGACACAGTCATCATCAAAGCTTTAAAAGCTGGAAAAAAAATGACAGTTGTTGGATATTCTAAAAGAGGCACAGAGACAACAGATACATACACGTTAATTGGTTTTACTAACGCGTATAATTCTCTTCAACAAGACTGTTAAGAAAATATGAAAAATAAAATTGTTTTAGCCTACTCAGGTGGATTGGACACAAGCGTCATACTGAAATGGCTGCAAACTGAATATAACGCAGATGTTATCGCCTATGCAGCTGATCTTGGTCAAGGCGCAGAGTTAACCGAAGCAAAAATCAAAGCAAAAAAACTTGGCGCAAAGAAAATATATATTGAAAATTTAAAAGAAGAATTTGTTCGAGATTATGTTTTCCCCATGTTTCGTTGTAATACAATCTATGAGGGTGAGTATCTTTTAGGAACATCAATTGCTCGACCATTAATTGCTAAGAGACAAATTGAAATTGCGAAAAAAGAAAAAGCTAATGCTGTTTCGCATGGAGCGACAGGCAAAGGAAACGACCAAGTACGATTTGAATTTTCTTACTATGCCCTAGAACCCAAAATTAAGGTAATTGCACCTTGGAGAGAATGGGATTTATCATCAAGAACTAAACTTTTGGAATTCGCAGCCAAAAATAAAATCTCTATTATGAAACACAACAAGAAAGAGTCTCCCTATAGTGTGGACGCAAACGTTCTCCATCGATCTGCTGAAGGAAAAATTCTGGAAGATCCATGGAAAAGACCACCTGAAAATGTATTTGGAATTTCTAAAAGCCCACATTCAGCTCCTAACAAAGAGACTGTTATAACCATTCAATTTCAAAATGGTGATCCTATCGCTATTAACGGAAAAAAGCTCTCAGCATTTAACTTGTTAGAAAAGTTAAATAAATTAGGAGCAGCTAATGGAATTGGAAGAGTGGATATTGTAGAAAATAGATACGTAGGAATTAAATCACGTGGTGTCTATGAAACACCGGGTGGTACAATTCTTCTCAAAGCACATCGAGCTATGGAAAGTATAACTTTAGATAGAGAAGAGGTTTTTACTAAAGACGAGCTCATGCCCAAATATGCAAGACTAATTTATAATGGATATTGGTTTGCTCCAGAAAGAGTGATGATGCAAAAAGCAATCGACGCCACTCAGAAAAGAGTAAATGGCCAAGTAAAGCTAGCACTCTATAAAGGTAATGTGACGGTCATTGGTAGACAGTCACCCAATAGCTTATATGATGAAGATCTAGCAACTTTTGAAAGCTCTAATTATGATCAAAGAGATGCAGAGGGTTTTATAAAACTTAACGCATTAAGGCTAAAAAAAAATAAACTTAAATTCTAGGTCCCACATTACCTTCAGCAAGGTGAAGTGTATCTATACGATCTTCAACTCTAAATATTTTTCCATCCTCATTATAATGAGCAATTTGTAAATCCCATATATCAGTAATAGTTGAAGAATTACCTCTTGAAATAATAATCAAAATTCTTTTTTCCTTATCATGATAAACCTCATCAATGGTTTCTTCCCAGTTAGGAAAAGATTTAGAAAGGTGTACAAAAAGATCGTTGATACTTTTTCTATCGTAAACACCCGCTGCTACGTGCTTTGGATGCAATATAAATTTGATATCATCAGTACAATATTCAAAAAATTTATCTAAATTATGATCTCTTAGAAGTAAATTAAAAATCTCTCTGGCTTTAGTCTCATTCACTTTTCATTTATCCTTGTGTTAAAAAATAATCTGATATGCCTAACTCCATAATATCTGCTATAACATTTACAATTTGATCTTTATGCTCTGGTCCAACTAAAATTCTGTACATCACAGGGTCAGAAACCATCGTTGGTCTAACTTCAACTCGCGTTCCAATTTTTTTTGATATATCGTCAGCTACAATTTGAGAGACCTTTTCTTTTTTAAAAGCACCAACTTGAATAAATGCTGATTGATTTGGGTTATAGGATGTCATTGTCTCAATCTGATCTCCAAGACTATCGTTAAGTGCAGCAATTAAAACACTTTTATTTGGTTTAGGCTTCGATTTAATTTTAAAACTTGAGTCGAAGATAATATCCAAATCTTCTACATATTTATCTTCTTTAAAATTCAGTGCAGCAATAAGTGAGTCTAACATCTCTTCATTTACAACTTTTTTACTTGTAATGATTTCATCAATCTTTTCTTCCATAGCACGGTTGAGTGCATCTAACTGCTCCTCATTAACAGTTTCTTCTTCAATTGTTTTTAGCTCAGGAACAGTTTTAAGGCGTTGATCATTAATGTCCCACGACAATGTAAATGTATCTGAAATATTAGTTATATCATTGCTTGCTTCTATAGTTAGATCTAATGAGCCGTTAGCAAATGGTGGGTTGCCGACAAATGTATATTGCGATGGAAGGAAGACTAACCATGATGGTAAGGCGTCCCCATTGGCCATCTTTACATTGTATCTAGTTTTACCACTACCCTCTAAATAAAAAGATTTTTCATCAAACTTAAATACAAAATCTACAAAATTATAATTTGATAAAGCAACATTATCCTCTACAATTTTAGCTGTTTGTATAAGAACAGGATTTTGATCATTAATTGGTATTGATACAAAAGAATTATATTTTTTAGTCCAACGATTTAAGTTTTCTTTTAGAGTCAACGCAAGTTCGCTATCACTAATTTGGGATAAATTTTCTGGAGTAAAGTTCATGCCTACAGAGGAGTACAATGTTCCCAGACTATATTGTAATTCAGCATATGCTATGTCATTTCTTAGACGAGAAACAAGTAGACTTGCTTCCTCTCTAATCATTTCTAATTCTCCAAATCGAGAAATTTTTTGGGCATTTGAAATTAAATCATTAATTCTTTGAGCAACATTGAGGTAATGTTTGGCGTTACTGTATTCTCTTAAACTTTGTGCATAGTTGATATTAGCAATGTGGACTTGAGATAAAACAGCCATTGATATAGCTAATCTTTGTTCTTCAATCAGTTTTTCATTAATTTGATTTATGTCATTGATGTTACTTGCTTGGAAAATATTCAATAAATTAGCACCGAAAACAGCACCGTATTCTACATTATCTTTATTTAACAAATACTTATTGGAGTCATAGGTCCATGTAGCATTAAATTGAAGTGATGGAAACAAAGATAGCATCGAAGCTTTTGCTTCTTGAGCTGTAACTTTTTCTTGATATCTAACCTCTAAAAGTTCTGGTCTTGAAAATAACGCTGCTTCTTCTTGCTCTTCTAGAGACATATTCAACTCTGTTAGAGGCTGTTCTGTTTTGATTAAAATATATTCTTGATTTGGTAATAGTCCCATTAATTTAGATAGCTGTGCGCGAGAGTCCATTAAAGCTCGGCGCTGCGTATTTAAAATTTGTAAAACATCAAGTAATTCTTTTTGGTACAATAAAGCATCCATTGGCGAACTAATTAAAAGCTCTTCAATGTATTCATAATCATCTAACGCTGCATTAACCCTATCCATTAAAGGATTTATTTGACTTAATAACTCGTCAGCAGAAAGTGTCTTCCAATAGGCATAAATAACTTCTTTTGTTAAATTATGAATAGCCTTACGCTCTAATTCTTTTGAAATTAAATATTTATTAGCTTGCTGACCTGCTCTGACATAAGACAAACCAAAGTCTAATGCATTCCAAGTGAAACCTATGTCATATGAATTTGAGGGTGTTTGTTGTGAGAGAGTGTATGTAGGGCTATCGGCAATAGCTTCTGCAGCTGTATTATCTGTACCAGTAATATCATTTCCATCGCTGTCTTTTTCAGCAGTCATATTAACACTCGTTGAAGCGGGATGTTTTTCTAAAACTTTATAACCTGCGTTGACTGATAGTTTCGGCAACATATCAAACTTGACCACATCTATTTGACCCTGGCTTAATGCCGAGTCCATCAGATTCAATCGTAAATCACGATTATTTTTGATTGCGATGGCAATAGCCTGGTAAAGATCAATTTCTAAAGGAGCACCTTCAGATGTTTGTTTGAGATATTCTAAATCCTCTTGGGATGAAAGCTGGACTTCTTCTTTTACAATTGGCATGGGTGTCTTTGAACACCCCCAAATGAAAATAGTAGCAATAAATACAACAAAAACCTTATAATTAGCCATTCTTTCCCCGTCAAAAATAACAGCATAAAATCTCATAATTGTGGATAAAAAACAACTATGAAATTTCTATATATTTTTACAAATTCAATGAAAATCCATTGAATTTATTGTATATTTCTGGGCTGGAGGAATAAGAGGAGAGTAAATAAGTGCCTGACAAACAGAAAACTTATCCACATTTTAGCATTCAAATGCTGGAACCAAGAATCATGTTTGATGGTGCTACTGTTTATGCTGCTAGTGAAGCCATTGAAGCTGTCGAAGACCAAATTCAAAACAACTCTCTCAATGAAACTGATCTTTCAACAAATTTAAAAGCGATTACACACAACAATGACTCGAGAAAAGAAATTGTCTTCATAGACAAGGGTGTTGATGATTATCAAACAATCATTAACTCCATCGATGACACAAAATCTATCTATTTAATTGACTCCAATGAAAACGGCTTTGAAAAAATGCAGAGTATTTTGCAAGATCAAAGTGACATCGATGCAGTACATATAATAGGACACGCAAGTACTGGTCAGGTAGTACTAGGAAATTCAATATTAAATTCGGAAACGATTAATTCTTTTCGCACTACACTTCAATCAATTGGTACCTCGTTAACTCAAGACGGTGACTTATTATTTTATGGTTGTAACCTGGCTCAAGGTGATCAGGGAAAGTTACTTATTCAACAAATTGGAAATATCACTCAAGCAGATATCGCAGCCTCTGATGATATTACAGGTAAGGGTGGTGATTGGAACTTAGAAAAAAAATACGGTATCGTTGAAACTAACGGAATTAGTGTTGTTGATTACAAACACTCTCTTCTTCAAAATGGAATTTCATCATTAGATGGTTTTGTAGAAAATACGGGAACTAATTTAAGAGCGGGTACTAGTGATGGTGGACACGCAGCATCTGCTTCTAATCACACTGATGGACACAGTCCCTATGTTATTACCTTAGAGAGAGAAAATATAAACTCAGGCTCATTTGCTTTTTATAAGACTACAAATTTAGGCACTGGATATGAAGAAAATAATAGCGGTGTCCGAACTAGAGGTCCTGACATAACATCAGGCACTACTACTGTTGATGCTTCATCAACGCCTATGAATTCATATTATGTTTATGCCACAGAAAACTCAGGAAGAAATACTGTGAGGTCAGTTACTTTTGAAAATGAAATACTAGGTGTTTGGTTCAACATGAATAATATCATTGCATATTCAGGAGTTGATAAAAGTGGAGGGAATTATCACACAATAAGCCAACATGGTAGTGGAGGCCAAAATGCATTCAGCACAGAGAAATTAAAATGGGAGTGGAGCGCAAGTGTTTCAGATACTAGTAAACCCTCAGGCCATAAACATGACTGGTTTGGTGTCGATACTGACTCAAATAAACTTTATATAGGATTTAATAATGGTGCAGATCATGGTGATATAGTAAGAGTATTTACAAAAGCAAGTAATCAAGCACCCGTTGCTGTAGATGATACAGACAGCGTTAATGAGGACGCTACTGTTACAAAAACAGGATCTGAAAATGACGTGCTTAACGACGATAGTGATCCAGATGGAGATACAATTACTGTATCAAAAATTAATCATAACGGCGGCACTAACTCAAATGTTTCCTCATCAAGCACATCTAGTAGTGGCGGAACATCAGTCACTGGAACATACGGAACTTTAACTATTGGAGGTGACGGTTCTTATACTTACGTCGCTGATCAAGATTTAACAGATGATCTGGATGCAGGTGATCCAGCAACAGATATTTTTGTTTACACAATTACAGATGGTGGACTTACAGATACCGCAAATTTAACTATCTCAATTACAGGCGTGAATGACGCCCCTGTTGCAGTTGATGATGCAGACTCTGTTACTGCAGCTCAAAGTGTTTCAAAATCTGCTTCACAAGATGATGTTATGAACGATGATAGCGACCCTGATGATGATGACTCATTTACTGTTACCCACATAAAAAAAGCTGGTGGCTCAGACTCAACTGTATCTTCAGGGACCACTAATTCCAATGGAACCTCAGTTACTGGTACATATGGTGTTCTTACAATAGGAGCTGATGGTTCTTATACTTATAACGCGAATAACGCCGTTGGATTGGCTCTTAATCAAACAGCCATTGATACATTCGAATATACTATTACAGACACTCAAGGCGGTACTGCATCAGCAGATTTAGTTATTACGATTACAGGTATCAACAACTCCCCTAGTGCTCAAAATGATGTGGGTGTGATTGATGAGGGCGAGACATTAACAGTTGCAAACGGCGCTAATGCTAATGTTTCTGGAAGTTTTGATGCAGATGAGGAACATTCTGGTGATCTAATTGACACAAGTTCAAGCTCACATAAAGACAGTGACCCTGATGGCGACACTCTTTCGATAACACTCATAAAAGAGACAACCGCAGGTTCTAACAGTAGCATCACTTCAAACAGCACATATAATGGTACTGGCAGTAGTGCTGGCACATCAGTTTCTGGATTGTATGGTACACTTACAATCGGATCAGATGGCTCTTATAAATATGTTGCAAATGATAGTATATCTGGTTTCGACTCCAGTGAAACACTAACGGATAGCTTTACTTATACTTTAAGTGATGGAAGTGCAACAGATACGGGCACTTTAACAATTACGCTTTTGGGTCAAGATAATGAAAACCCCTCGGCTACCGATAACACTAACGCAGTTAATGAAGACGCAACAGTCACTGTTACGGATGGAACAACAGGTGTCACAGGAGATGTTCTTATAAATGACACTGATCCCGAGGGAGATACTCTTACTGTTTCAAAAATAAAAAAGAATAATGGAAATTTCTCAAATGTATCCTCAGGAACTACCAATAGTAATGGAACTAGCGTTACAGGATCTTATGGAACATTAGTCATCGGCGCTGACGGATCTTATACTTACACTGCTGATCAAGATTTAGCAGACGCTCTAGACGGTGGTAGCCCAGCTGACACTATTACAGATGTGTTTGTCTATGAAGTTTCAGATGGAAATAGCGGATCAGATACAGCAAATATAACAATTACTATTACAGGCATAAACGACCCAGTTGTTGCTACCGATGACACTGACTCTGTCAACGAGGACGCTTCAGTGACAAAAACTGGAGCGCAAGATGATGTATTAGATGATGATACAGATGCAGATGCGTCAGCATCTTTAAGTGTGTCGAAAATTAAACATAGTACAGACAGCTCATACTCTTCTGTTACATCAAGCAGTACACATTTAAGTAATTTTACAACAGTCACCGGAACCTATGGAACATTAAAAATTGGTGCTGACGGATCATATATATACACAGCTGATCAAACAGCAGCTGATGCTATAGATGCTAGTGATACAAAAACCGATGTCTTTGATTATGAAGCTACAGATGGCACACTTACAGCTACCGCAACTTTAACTATAACTGTAACGGGAGTGAACGATGCCCCCGTTGCGCAAAATGATACTGGAACCATTAATGAAGATGGAACCTTGACTGTTATTAATAGCAGTAATAATACTACCGTAACACCTGCATCTCTTGATACTGGTTCTCCATATGCAACTACAAATACAACTCGTTCTGTAGCATTTAATCATGATGGGACTAAAATGTTTGTTCTTGAACATAGCAATTCACCAGATATCTCTGTACACGCTTTAACAACTGCTTTTGATATAAATACTGCTTCTCAAAGTAGTACAACTGACATTTCTTCTCACGCAGGTAATCCACGTGGTATAAGATTTAATAATGATGGTACGAAGCTGTATATAAGCAATGGCTCAGGAAGCAATAAAAAGATTCATGAATTTGCTTTATCTACAGCCTATGATATTTCCTCATTACCAACACCTACTTCAACTGTAATTAGCGGTCAAGACGGCAACCCTAGAGGTTTTACTTTTAATACTGATGGAACTAAAATGTTTTTACTGGGAGATATTAATAATACTGTTTATGAATATTCTCTATCAACTGCTTTTGATTCCTCAACAATTTCATACACAAGTAGAAGTTTAGATTTTAGTGCAAAAGAAGAAACACCAAGGGGAATTTCATTTAACGCAACAGGCACAAAATTGTTTATCACAGGTCAGCAAAATGATGATATTTTAGAATACGATCTTAGTACCGGTTTTAACTTATCTACAGCAACATTTAATGGTGCATTTGATGTGAGTAGCTATGCAGATAAACCAACTGATATTATATTTAATAATGATGGATCCAAAGCATTTTTAGCTCGAGCATCAAGTAACGGAATCCAATCTTTTTCACTTTCAAGTCCATATAGTTTTGTAGACATCACCGGCGAATATACCGGCGATGTAATAGATACAACCTCAAGTTCAAACAAGGACTCTGATGCTGACGCTAGTGCTTCTTTGAGAGTTTCAGCAATTCAACATAGCTCGGCAGGCTCTTCCACAGCTGTAAGCAATAATACTACTTACGGTGCTTCTGGAACTACCGCGGGCACAACTGTTAGTGGAACTTATGGTCAACTAACCATTGGTTCAGACGGCTCATATAAATACGTTGCTAACGACTCCGATGCGGACGCTCTTGATGCAGGCGATATAGTCACAGACGTATTTACTTACACATTGACTGACGGGACTGCAACGGATACTGCAACAATTACTATCACAGTTATTGGTATAAACGATACTCCTACCGCACAAGATGACGAAGGTGCAATAACCGAAGATCTAACTTTGACTGTTACAAACGGATCAAATTCCAACATTTCTGGTTCTCTTGACACAACAGGAGAAAATTCAGGTGATGTATTAGACACCTCCTCAAGCTCTCATAAAGATACTGATTTAGATACATCAGCTTCTTTAAGCGTAATGCTCATTAGAAAAAATCTTGGCACAGATTCTTCTGTTCAACCAGGAAGTTCTTATAACAGTAGCGGTACCTCCGTAACAGGAACTTATGGTACTTTAACAATTGGTGCAGACGGATCGTATAGTTATACTGCTGATCAGGCAGCTGCAGACTCCATTGCAGCTGGAGAGAGTCAGAATGATGTCTTTGTTTACACCATAACTGATGGCACGCAAGATAACACAGCAAATATTACTATTAAAGTATTAGGGGCAAACGATAACCCATCAGCACAAAATGATGTCGGCGTCGTCAATGAAGGATCTACACTAACTGTTCAAAATAGTGCAAATGCAAATGTTGACGGCAGTTTTGATGCAAACGGTGAACACTCAGGTGATGTGATACATACAACTTCAAGTTCACACAAAGATAGTGATCTTGACACAAACGACACTCTTAGAATCACTCAAATTAAAAAAAGTGGTGGTGATAATTCTAGTGTTTCTTCAGGGAGTTCTTATAATAGTAGTGGCACAGATGTTACGGGTTCTTACGGTACTTTGACAATTGGCGCAGATGGTTCTTACACATATGTAGCAAGCTCTGATATTTCAGGATTAAACGATGGTGCTACAGTGTCTGATACTTTTACATACACTTTATTCGATGGAACAACCACCACCACTGCAGATCTCGTACTGACTGTTATTGGAGGTGCTGCAAGCAATCAAACCCCAGTAGCTGTTAACGATACAGATAGTGTGAATGAAAATGCATCTGTAACCAAAACAGGTGCTCAAAACGATGTCTTAAATGATGACAGTGACCCAGATGGAGATACAATTAGAGTTGATCAAATTCAACATAGCACTGCAGCTTCAGGCACATCTGTAAGTAATAATACTACTTACGGTGCCTCTGGAACTACCACGGGCACAACTGTTACCGGAACTTACGGTCAACTAACCATTGGTTCAGATGGCTCATATGTATACTCAGCAAATCAATCAGCTGCTGAAGCCCTTGCTACAGATGTTCAAAGGAATGATGTATTTACTTATAGAATTACTGACGGTTCTGCAACCGCGACGGCAACACTAACTATTACTGTTACAGGTGTGAATGACGCCCCTGTAGCTGTTGATGACACCGATAGTGTGAACGAAAATGAAACTGTTACCAAAACGGGATCTCAAAATGATGTTTTAAATGATGATACAGATGCTGATACCGGTGCGTCTCTTTCAGTGTCAAATATATCGCATACGAATGGCAACTCTGGATCAGTCTCCTCAAGTTCGACTTATAATAGTAGTGGTACGCAAATAGTTGGTACTTATGGTACTTTAACAATCGGTGCAGACGGATCGTATAGTTATACTGCTGATCAAACAGCAGCTGATGCTTTAGATGTTGGAGAAAGTAAAAATGATGTATTTACTTACACATTGACGGATGGTACAGCGACTGACACAGCAACACTAACGATTGCAGTTTCAGGAAAGAACGACACACCCGTAGGTGTAGACGATACCGATAGTGTGAACGAAGATGCTACTGTTACTAAAACGGGATCTGAGGAAGACGTGTTAAATGATGATACAGATGCTGATACAGATGCTTCGCTAACAGTTACTAATATATCGCATACAAATGGTAACTCTGGAACTGTTTCTTCGGGTTCGACTTATAGCAGTAGTGGCACACAAATAGTCGGTACTTATGGTACCTTAACAGTTGGAGCTGATGGTTCTTATACTTACACAGCCGATCAAACTGCAGCTGATGATTTAGATGCTAATGATCCTGCAAGTGATGTCTTTACTTATACGCTAACCGATGAAAATTCTGCAACCGCGACAGCATTACTGACAATCAATATTACTGGTGTAAATGATGCTCCAGTAGCTGTTGATGACACCGATAGTGTGAACGAGGATGAAACTGTCTCTAAAACCGCTTCACAAAATGATGTTTTAAATGATGATACAGATGCAGATGACTCAGCCTCTCTTACAGTTTCTGCTATTAGAACTGGGGCAGAGGATGGAACGGGTAATAGCGGCACTGTTGGATCTGCTTTAACTGGTACTTACGGAACACTAACTCTTAATTCAAATGGATCTTATACTTATGTCGCTGATCAAAGTGCAGCTGATGATTTAGATGCAGGTGATACAGCAAACGACATCTTCACCTATACAGTTTCTGATGGAACAGCGACTGATACAGCAACATTGACAATAACTGTAACGGGTGTCAATGACACCCCTGTAGCTGTTGATGACACCGATAGTGTTGATGAGGACTCTAGCGTCACTAAGTTAGCTATTCAAGATGATGTTTTAGATGATGATACAGACGCTGACGATGACGACCCCGCCAATTTAACTGTTACAAAAATTCAACCTGACTCCGGATCAGAGTCAAACGTTTCATCTGGTACTACACATCTTAATGGCACATCTGTGACAGGCGCTTATGGTACATTGGTGATTGGATCTAATGGAGCATATAAATACACAGCAGATCAAGCAAAAGCTGATGCCTTAGATGCTGGTGATACAGAACCCGACGTCTTCACCTATACAGTTTCTGATGGAACAGCTACTGACACAGCAACATTGACAATTACAGTAACTGGTATTAATGATGATCCAGTCGGGGTAGATGATACTGACTCTGTGAATGAGGATGAAACTGTTACAAAAACAGCAGCTCAGAACGATTTATTAAATGATGATACCGATGCAGACGTTGATGACTCCTCTTCATTGACGGTAACAAATATATCTCACTCAAATGGCAATTCAGGCACTGTTGCCTCAAGCTCAACTTATCAAAGTAATGGTACTCAAATAGTTGGTACTTATGGAACATTAACTGTTGGTGCAGATGGATCTTACACTTACACTGCTGATCAAGCTGCAGCTGATGATATAGCCGATGGCTCCTCTGAGATAGATGTCTTTACTTATACTGTATCCGATGGAACAGCATCTGATACTGCAACAATTACCATTACAGTTACTGGTCAAGATAATGAAGTTGTTGGAAATAATGATACTGGAAGTGTTACAGATGGTAATACTCTAAGTGTTGGAAATAAAGGCTCCGGTCTATTGTCAAATGATACTGATAGTGGAAGTGATGCTGATGAGAGCGCAGATGCAACAATTTCTGCTGTAAGAACAGGAACAGAAGCAGGTACTGGTACAAGTGGCACGGTGGGATCTTCTTTAAAAGGTACTTATGGAACACTAACACTCAACTCAGACGGTACTTATTCATATGTTGCAGACCAGGATGGAGCAGACATTCTCACTCCTGATACCACCGCTATAGATTATTTTACTTATACTATCTCAAACGGATCGAGTACTGATACAGCACAATTAGCTGTGACAGTTACTGGTATCAATGATGCCCCTACTTCTTCAACAGCTCCTACATTTAGGGGTGCTGAAAATAATAGAATTGTCATTCAATCAAAACTTTTCTTCGATGACCCAGATCCAAGCACCAGCACTTACGGGCAACTAACATATAGTTACGGCGGTTTACCATCAGGGCTGACAGTTAACGATGCAGGAAGAATAAGAGGTCGTCTACCTGAAGGTACTTATACTTTTACAGTAACTGCTACAGACGGAGGTAACTTATCTACACAACAAACATTTACAATAATCATTGGAAAGCCCGGTAAGCCTGGTGAAGCACCAATTCCACCACTGATTGTTAAGCAAAAAACATTAGAAGCGGCGATTGCTGATAAAACAGTAACGTTTGAAACACCTAAAGTTAATGACCAAATAGCTGATCTTGCGGTGAGAGGAAATTTAGGCTCCCTAGTCAAGGAATACACATTCAATGGCGGTATGAAGGTAATCGATGTTGCTGTTGAAGATTTAAATATTGATCAAAGTGGAAGGCCTGGAATAAATGAAAATACTTTATTGGGATTTGCTATTGGAGATGATTATAGGCTTAATGTGAAACAATACACAGGAACTTTAGAGGATGGCTCCTCTCTTCCAAGCTGGATACGTGTTGACCCATCAACAGGTCAAACGATCGTTCAGTTTCCTCAAAATATTTACTCAATCGATGTCAAGGTGATAGCAATCGATAATGATAATAGCACAAGAGAAATTAATGTTACTCTGGATAGGAACTCTGTTAGCCAGGACAAAGCCTTAAAACGCGACCTCGAGCCTTTCATAGACCGAAGTGCAGCCTTAAAAACCGAAGTTACTGTTGATGAAAAAGGACAAATACTACTTGATACACAAAATGATTTAGAAGATGGGTCGATATTAAATGACACTCTTAACCCGAATGACCCAAACAATAATGACAATCAAACGCCTAACACAGATGATCAGTCAAGTCTTAATGATATGCCAACTATTCCAGGAGAAATTGATGAGACCGCTTCTCAAAAATCTATTGTTTTAAATTCACAAAATTTTGAAACAAATGAAAAACTTATTAAATTTGCAACTCTTCAAGAGCAATTAGACTTACAGTATGAAGGTCATGAAAATTATGGAGATAAACTTGTTAAAGTTTCTGGTTAAAATAATAATTTTATCTCTCCTATTTACTGTTTCCTCTAAAGCCGAAGTTAGGGAATCAAGGGCTTTAGTGGTTGCATCTCAAGAAGCTATTCTTTCCAGTGAATTGGCCGCTCGTATTACTAGTATTTCTGTTAAAGAAATGGAAAGATTTAAAAAAGGAGATTTACTTATTCAATTTGATTGTAGTTTATATGAAGCACAAAAAGATGTAGTTAGAGCCAATGAAAATAGTGCGTTGATTAAACTAAAAAGTGATGAACAGATGTTACAGATGAGATCTATTGGAAAATATGAACTTGAACTTTCTATATCAGAGTATGAGAAGGCAAAATCGGAATTACGTATTGCTGAACTAAATGTAGAGAGATGTGAAATTAGAGCGCCTTTTGATGGTGCAGTTGAGGAAGTTGTAGTAAACGCATTTGAGTCGATACAGCCCCAAGTTGAATTAATGAAGATTATAAAGACTGATGTTCTTGAATTAGAAATGGTAGTGTCTAGTGAATGGGTTTCTTGGCTGACAATAGGCCATCCAATCACTGTCTACATAGATGAAATACAAGAAGAATTCAATGCCTCTATAAGTGGAATTGGTGCAAATGTTGACGCTGTAAGCCAAACAATTCAACTAAAAGGTACTATTACAAACGCTAGCTCTGCCCTTCTGCCTGGAATGAGTGGGCGAGTTGTATTTTGAGCCAAGACCAATTAAATCGTTTAGCAAGGATTTTCACATTTGAAAAAAAATTACGTGAAGCAAAATCTTTAGTAGAAATCAGATATACAGTTACAAATGAGTTAAGAAACATAACCCCTTTTGTCTTTGCTTTTTTTGGAGAATGGACAAACCCAAATAAATTTAAGATTGATGCTATTTCTGACATAGCAGTTGTAGAGCAAACTTCTTCGACAACTATATTAGCTCAGAAAATAATAAGAGAAAAATTAAAAGAAGGATCTCCTGATACACATCCATTTACAATCGAAAAAGACTCATTAATTCCTGCTAAGGGTGAAAATCCAATTCCTGATAAACTTTTATGGGTTCCTTGTTTTTCAAATCAAAAAGGCCCTCAAGCAGCATTGATACTTGCAAGAGATGAAAATTGGGAAGAGCAAGATATCGAGTACATCAAACACTTGAGTTCATCTATTGGACACGCGATGGGATCACTAAAAGAAAATAATTTTTTTGAAAGTTCCATCAAAGTTTTTAAAAATACATGGTTTCAATTTTTAATTATAGCAGGACTTATTGCTAGTATGTTCATTCCAATTTCTCTTTCAACAGTTGGCAAATCAGAAATTGTTCCAAAAGATCCTTATGTTATAAATGCTCCTATTGAAGGCGTCATACAAGACGTTTTTATTCAAAATAACGATGATGTTAATATTGGAACCACATTAATATCCTTTGAAAAAACAGATTTACAAAATGATTACGATTTAGCTTTCCAAGAATTAAAAGTAATTGAAACTGAATTACTCCAGGCAAAACAATCATCTTTTCAAAGTAAAGAGGACAAAGCCATGGTTAGCCAACTTCAAAGTAAAATTAAACTTGTAGAACAAACCTTAAGTTATCAGAAATATCTATTAGATAAATCTACGATCAATTCTCCTGCTAATGGAATTGCAGTTATCAAGGATAAATCACTTCTTGTAGGAAAGCCTTTTAAGGTCGGTGAAACCATAATGGTTATTGCTGACCCATCGAATGTTGTTGTCGAGATAATGATGCCAGTAAAAGATGCTATAACAGTAAAAAAAGATGCAGAAATAAACGTTTTTTTAGATTCTGATCCACTTAATGTTATTTCTGCAAAGGTCTCCAAATTTTCATATGAGCCTGAACTTACCAGTGAGAGCACTCTAGCTTACCGGGTAACAGCGGAAATTCTTAAGGACAAAAACTCTCCAAGAATTGGACTCAGAGGAACTGCTAAAATTTTCGGTGAGGAGGTGAAACTATTTTTTTATATATTTAGAAAACCAATTATTTATATCCGACAAACACTTGGTATCTAAATGATTACACCATCAATAAGACAAGATCTTCAACTTTTACCAGGAACCCCTATGGAGGACGGTTCTCCATCATGGCTGATTTATGATAATTTAAGAAACAAATATTTTACATTAGGTTTAAATGCTTTTCGAATACTGAGACATTGGGTTGCAGGAGTAGACTCAAAACAGTTTATTGAAAAGGTAGAATCCAAGGGGGTTACTATCGAGGAAGAGGAGTTAAATGATTTTATAAATTTTTTAAAAGTTAATAGTTTAATAACTCACTCAAGTTCAGAAGATGTTAAACTATTACTAGCTCAACATCAGGCTAAAAAAAAGCATTGGTTTTTAAATTTAATTCATAATTATCTTTTTTTTAAAATACCTTTGATTAAGCCAGATCCTTTTTTAGACAGAACAATAAATATAGCTAAGCTTTTTGGAAAAAAACTTTTTAGATCAATAATTTATTTTGTCATTCAAAGTTGGGATGAATTTTTATCTACTTTTTTGTATTTCTTCAATTTCAATGGTTTAATTTTTTACGCAATTGCATTAGTAGGTGTAAAAGCAATTCATGAATTAGGCCATGCTTACACAGCTAAGAATTTTGGATGTAATGTCAATTCAATGGGAATTGCGTTTTTAGTTTTTTTTCCTTTTTTATACACTGATAATACTAATGCTTGGAGACTTAGAGATCACAAGAAAAGACTTACAATAAATTTTGCTGGAATCTCGACAGAGTTACATTTAGCCTTACTGGCTACTTTTGTATGGGGAGTATCAGATCCAGGAATTTTGAAAAGTGCCGCTTTTTTTGTTGCTACTACAGGATGGATCTCATCACTTCTTATAAATATTAGCCCATTTATGAGGTTTGATGGATATTACGTATTTGCTGATTTTATAAAAATAGACAACCTTCAGCCCAGAGCATTTGCTATTGCAAAATGGAAATTGCGAAATTGGTTGTTTGGATTGAGCCTTAGCCCTCCTGAGCATATGAGCCATCAACGCCAAAACTTAATTACTATTTATGCCTGGTCGACTTGGATATACAGGTTCTTCCTATTTATAGGAATAGCTTTATTGGTTTATTTTTTTGCATTCAAAATTTTAGGAATATTTCTTTTTGTAGTAGAAATTATTTGGTTTATAGCATTACCTATTTTAAAAGAGTTAAGAGAATGGTGGAAACTACGCTCTAGTTTTTTTTTAAATATTCGTATAATTAGAACAATTTTAATTTTAGGAGCCCTTTCATTTATTTTATTTTACCCTTGGAAAAATACACAGTCCATTCCAGCAATTTATCAATCAGAGGAATACATTACAATTTACCCAACAATAGATTCACAAGTTTCAGATATCTACATTAAGGAAAATCAATCTGTTCAATTAGGAGCAGACTTAATAAAGTTAAATTCGCCATCACTTAATTCAGATATACAAAAACTTCTTGAAGAGAAGAAATTAATTTCAATTCAAATAAACAATGCTTTAGAAGGCGATCAAAATAAATCAGATTTAATGATAATGAAAAGTGAAGAAAAAAAAATTATAACCAATATTAATAATTTAGAAAAAATTAAATCATCGTTAAACATCACTGCACCATTTAAAGGAGAGATTGTAAGCTTAATTGAATTAAAAAAAAATCAATGGCTGAATAAAGATGATCCAATTATGTCAATTGTAAATAAAGAGTCATTTCAAGTCATAGCTTTTTTATCTGAAAATGATATTTCAAAGGTTAAAGAGTTTAAAAATAGTTTTTTTGTTCCTAATTCAATTGAAATGCCAAAGGTAGATTTAGAAGTATTGTCTATAAGCAAATCACCAGTAGACGATTTTAGTCTTTATTCTTCGGTTACCTCTATTTTTAACGGCCCTATAGCTGCAAGAGAAAAACCTGGTGGAGGAATACAATCTGAGAAGTCCTATTATAAAGTAACCCTTAAATTGTCTGAAAATATAATCTTTTCCGATAAGAAAGTTTTAGGTTTTGCAAATGTAGGTATTCAGCCACAGTCCTATTTTGATAAAATATTAAATCTTATATCTGCGACCCTTATAAGAGAAATAAGTTTTTAAGTCTAAGAATTATGATGTTTTCATTTGATAATTTTAATAGGATGAGTCATGGCTAAATTTTTGAGTGTCGTGCGTTTCAAAGTTAAACCTGGTAATGAACAATCCTTCATTGACTCAATGAAGAAGTTTTCAAATCCTGATGGAGTTATTACTCGCAAAGTTATAAAGACAGGTGAGAGATCCTATTGTAGCGTTGTCGAGTGGGTTGATGAAAATAGTCTTGCCAATGCTCGCCAACAAATGATCGCATATCTTGACACTATAAGAGATATTTTAGAGGAGCTCAGTTCAGAATTGGGAGTAACTGATCCAGTCTCCGGCCCAGTAATTGTTGATGAACAAGGAAATGTCGTAACACCTGGGTCTAGTATTTCAGGAAAAATTAAAACTTAATTTTAATTTGATCTTGGGTCCTCAAGACCAGCATAACGATAAGCTGATGTTACAGTATTTCTTAGAAGACATGCTATAGTCATCGGTCCAACACCACCAGGTACAGGAGTAATCTTTGAGGCTTTCGTGGAGGCACTTTCAAAGTCTACGTCACCCACTATCTTGCTTCCTTCACTTCCGTCTTCTTTCGTAATAGTTATTCTGTTTATGCCAACATCAATAACAACCGCACCATCCTTTAACCATTTTGAGTCAATCATTTCAGCCCTTCCTATAGCTGCAACAATAATATCTGCTTGAGAGCAAACTTTTTCAATTTCTTTGGTTTTGGAGTGTACCACTGTGACAGTACATGACTCTTCAATTAAAAGTTGAGACATTGGCTTACCGACAATGTTTGATCTACCAATCACAACAGCACTTTTACCTTTTAAATCATCTATTTGGTCTTTTAATAGGAGTAAAGATCCTAATGGTGTGCAAGGGATAAAAGCTCTCTTTAACATATCCCCGCCTATTGAAAGTCTGCCAGCGTTAATCGCATGAAAACCATCAACGTCTTTCTCCACTACAATGGCATCTATTACTTTTCTCTCATCAATCTGCTTGGGTAAAGGTAACTGCACTAAAATTCCATGAACAGATACATTATTATTTAGTTCATCTATCAATTCTAATAATGTCTCTTGATCTGTACTTGCATCTAATTTGTAATCTTTAGTTTTTATATTACATTCTGCAGCCATTTTTGTCTTTTGACCTACATAGACTTTACTAGCTGGATTTTCTCCTACTAACACCACTGCTAAACAGGGATCTACTTGTTTTTGAGAGATCAATTTGTCTGAGTCCTCTTTTACCTCAGCTCTAATTTTTGCTGCAAAAGCTTTTCCATCAATTATATCTGCCATTTTTTTAATCTCCTTATCCTTATCCTCTAGGCCAATATTCAATCAGTAAATCTTTAAATAAGTAAATTATTAGTATTAAAAGTACTGGTGAAATATCTAAGCCGCCTAAATTTGGTAAATATCTTCTTATATAATTTAAGGGAGGGTCAGTTAGTTTTTTAAAACTTTCAAAAACTCGCCACAAAAAAATATTTTGACTATTTAATATGTTAAAGTGAAACAACCAAGATACGACTACATAAAAAAATACTATAAGTGTGTAAAAGTCTAGTAGTCTTACCAAGAACAGTAATAATGAATTCACTGTGATAAATTATAAAAAATTGTTATTCGCGTCTATTAAATAAGAAATTTCTGCAACGCTCTGATTGGGGATTTGTGAAAACTGTGTCAGGATGTCCTTCCTCCTCTACCAAACCATCATGAAGAAAAATTACATTATTTGAAACTTTTCGAGCAAACTCCATCTCATGAGTTACAACTAACAT
>LULE01000223.1_pt1 | contig 21937 bp, 20 predicted proteins | sample 728231 | NCBI WGS metagenome assembly LULE01 (sample SAMN03860297, study PRJNA289734) | marine metagenome | biome: seawater column; feature: ocean; material: water; isolation source: Red Sea water column Station 192 - depth 10m | place: Saudi Arabia: Red Sea | collected 2011-10-15 | depth 10 m | reverse complement strand
AGCGCGGCGGCGGCGGCAAGAGGGCCGATCACCGCTGCGATCAGGGACAGCGCGCACAGGATGAGGAACGGCGTCAGGAACGGTACGGGGTCATGAATGGCGGCGTCCGCGGCGCTGACGCCGAAAATCAGCACGGGAATGGCCAGCGGTATGACCAGCACGGCCAGCAGCAGGCCACCCCCGGCCTGCGCGAACGTACGTCGGCTCATCGGGCCGGTCGGGACCCGCAGCGGCCGGGGCTCGCCGCCGTCGGCGTGGGAGTGGTGGTGTCCGTCGGTGCACATGGCCTGATCAACGCACCACTGCGACGTCCGTCGGCGACGGCTCGGTGAACGTCCGGCGACCGGTGGGCGGCGACTCGTGGGAGGGCCCGCGTGGGATAGGTTCGCGGACGTGATCGCCCTGCCTGCCCACGGCTTCGTGATGCTCTCGATGCCCAAGTGCGCGTCGACGACGCTGGTCACCAGTCTCAAGGGGCACGCCGAGATCCTGATGCGGGTCAACCCGAAGCTCAAGCACATGAACTGCCGCACCTTCACCAAGCGGATGGTGCCGGTGCTGGCGGGCGCGGGCTACCAGCGCAGCGACTACGAGCTGGTCACGCTCTACCGCGAGCCGGTGTCGTGGCTGGAGTCGTGGTGGCGCTACCGCCAGCGCCCGGCCCTGGCCGAGAGGAACGACGGCAAGTGGACCGGTGAGGTCTCCTTCGAGGAGTTCGTCGTCGCCCACATCGAGGGCCGCCCCGGCGCCATCAACGGCCGCCAGGCACGGTTCGTCTCCCTCGACGACACCCTGGCGATCGGGGTCGACCGGATCTTCGCGCTCGAGCGCCCCGACGCCTGGCAGGGCTACATCGACCGGCGGCTGGGCCGCGAGGTCGAGGTCGTCACCAAGAACTGGTCGACCTCGCAGGCCCTCCCCGAGCTCTCGCCCGACACCCGGTCACGCCTGACCGAGCACTACCGCGCCGAGTACGACATATGGCAGCACCTGCTCGACAACGACGGCGAGTGGGCGCCGCCGCAGGGGTACGTGCCGGGCGGCTGAGCCGCCCGGCCGACCAGCACCCTCAGACGACGTACGACGCCGCGCGACCCAGCTCCTGCGCGGCACCCGTGACCACGCGGTCGATGAGCTCCTCGCAGGTCGGCAGGTCGTCGATCATGCCGACGACCTGGCCGGAGGCGAGGACACCCGCCGAAGTGTCGCCCTCGACCAGACCGGCCTTGAGCATGGTCGGCGTGTTGGCGGCCAGCGCCATCTGCCCCAGCGTGCGACCCGAGGCCTTCTTCATGGCGCGGCCGTCCTTGGCCAGACCGAGCCACGACATGCCGGAGTCCTTCTTGAACTCCAGGGTCCGCCTGGCGGTGGGTGCGAGCCGGCGCAGGCGCGAGGTCTCCTCGACCTCCTCGACCAGCCCGGTGCGCAGCATCCGGTGCGGCATGCCGTCGACCTTGGCGGTGACGACCGTGTCGGTGAGGCCGCGCTCGAGGTAGAGCTGCTTCACGGCGTCCGGGACCGCGGAGTCCTGGGTCAGCAGGAAGCGGGTGCCCATGCCGACCGCGGCGGCGCCGTACGACAGCGCTGCCGCGAGGCCGCGGCCGTCGAAGAAGCCGCCCGCCGCGACGACGGGGATGTCGCTGCCGACGCTGGCGAGCGCGTCGAGGACCGACGGGAGCAGCAGGGTGGTCGGGACGGGGCCGGTGTGGCCGCCGCCCTCGCCGCCCTGGACCATCACCGCGTCGGCGCCCCAGCCGGCGACCTTGATCGCGTGCTTGGCCGCACCGATGGAGGGCATCACGACGATGCCGTGGTCCTTCAGGCGCGTGACCAGCTCCGGCTTGGGCTGCAGGGCGAAGGACGCGACCTTGACCCCGTGCTCGATGAGCAGCTCGACCCGCTGCGGAGCGTCGCTGGCGTCGGCGCGCAGGTTGACGCCGAAGGGGGCGTCGGTGCGGCCCTTGACCTCGACGATCGCCTTCTCGAGCTCCTCGTAGGACATCGTGGCGCTGGCCAGGATGCCCAGGCCGCCGGCGTTGGCGGTGCCGGAGACCAGACGGGCGCCGGAGACCCAGCCCATGCCGGTCTGCACGACGGGGTGCCGGACCCCGACCAGGTCGGTGAACGGCGTACGGATCTGCTGCTCGATCATCGCGGGGCCTCCGGTCGGGGGACCTCCTTGAAGCGCAGGCCCTTGGGGTCCAGCACCTCGCGGATGACCAGCAGCTCCTCGGTCGTGGGCACCCGGGTCACGGGCACGTCGGAGTCGGCGCCGTCGACGTGGATCTCGCAGCCGCTGGCCTCGCGCACCTGGTCGACGGTGACGCCGGGGTGCACCGAGAGCAGCCGCAACGTGCGTTCGGGGCCGTTGACGTCGAGGACGCCGAGGTTGGAGACGACGCGGTGGATGTCGTTGAAGCGGGCGGCGCCGGCCGCCGCCGCCCGCGAGGGTCCGACCCCCGAGACGATGTCGACGGCCTCGACGAAGACGCGGGGGGAGTGCCGGGGCACCCAGTACGACGTCCGGTTGTTGACCGTGTTGCCCGGCGCGCCCCGCGAGCCGAGCAGCTGGCGCTTGGGCTGGGCGAAGTCGCCGATGGCCGAGATGTTCTGGTTGCCGTGCCGGTCGATCTGGGTGGCACCCATCATCACGTGGCGCTTGCCGTAGGCGACGACGTCGAAGACCTTGCGGAAGGGGATCCAGCCCTCGACCTTGTCGGCCTTCGCGAACAGCGGCGGCACCCCGGCGAGGAACAACGCCTCGCCGTCGGAGATGACCAGGTCGGGGTTGGAGGTCAGCTTGGCCAGCCGGACCCCGAGCATCGGCAGCATGCCCATCGGGCTGGCGAAGATCTCGCCGTCGTCCTTGAACGCGTCGGCGATCGCGGCCGCGCAGACGTCGGCGGTGGTGATGTCGGTCGTCTCGCTCATGCCTGCTCCTCCTGGAACGCCGCGACGGCCGCCTGGTAGGCAGCCTCGTCACCGGTCAGGAACCGGTCGTGGAACGCCTGCCAGTCCTCCTCGGACCCGCCGGCGGCAGCGGCGTACGCCCGCTGGAACCTCTCGTCGCGCTCGTAGTCGGGCGTGCAGGTGGTGAAGTGTGCGCCGTTCGGCGTCTCGACGACGCCGCTGACCATCATCCGGTTGAGCAGCAGCCTCTGGACCGGGGTGTCGTGGCTCAGGCCGGCGGTGTCGACGACCTGCTCGCAGCTGACGTACGCGCGGTCGGCGGCCATGCAGAACAGGTCGTCGAAGTACGGGTCGGGGCCGAGGTACGTCGCGTTGCCGTGCTGGTCGGCGCGGTTCATGTGGACCAGGGCGACGTCGAGGCGCAGCGCAGGCACGGCGACGAGGGTCTCGTGGCCGAACCCCTCGTCGTACGGGCTCTCGATGGTCTTGATCCACGGGTTGTTGACCAGGACGTCGGAGCCCAGGCCGGCCCGCATCGGCAGGAACGGCAGGCGCTGGGCCGCGGCCTGGAGGCCGGTGTTGAACATCCCTTCGTCGAGCTCGACGACCTCGGGGATGGTGCCCTCCTGGCGGGCCTTCTGGAAGTTCGGCTCCAGGGGCACCGAGTCGAGGGAGACGAAGGCGTAGACCAGCTTGCGGACCTTGCCGGCGCGGGTGAGCAGGCCGACGTCGGCGCCGCCCCAGCTGACCAGGGTGAGGTCCTTGAGGTCCGAGCGGTAGATCGCGCGGACCAGGGCCATCGGCTTGCGCCGCGGACCCCAGCCGCCGATGCCGATGGTCATGCCGTCCTCGAGGGTGTCGACGACCTCGTCGATCGACATCCGCTTGTCGCGTGGGCCCTTCACTTCTTGCTCTTCTCCGTTCCTGCGAACTCGTCTCGCAGCTCGTCGGCCACCCCGGCGAGGTTCAGCTCGAAGGTGAACCCCTGCTCGAAGCGGTAGCTCTTGTTGACGTCGACCGGGTCGATCCCGTTGAGCGCCTCCTTGGCGGCGCGGATGACCCGGGTGTCCTTGCTCGCGATGTCGGTCGCGACCCGCAGCGCTGCGTCCATCAGCTCCTCGCGCGGCACGGTCTCGAGGACCGAGCCGAACTGCACGAGGTCGACGGCCTTGATGGTGCGGGCGGTGAAGTAGAGGGTCCGCAGCATGTGCGGGGGCACGAGCCGCGCCATGTGGGTGGCGGCGCCCAGGGCGCCCTGGTTGACCTCAGGGACGCCGAAGTAGGCGTCGTCGCTGGCCACGATGCAGTCGGCGTTGCCGACCAGGCCGACACCGCCGCCGACACAGAAGCCGTTGACCGCCGCGATGACCGGCACCGAGCACTCGTAGACCGCCTTGAACGCGGCGTAGCAGCCCTTGTTCGCGCCGATGAGCGCGTCGAAGCCGCTGGTGTGCTGCATCTCCTTGATGTCGACGCCCGCGTTGAAGCCGCGGCCCTCGGCGCGCAGGACCACGACCTTGGTGTCCATGTCGGCGCTGGCCTCGGCGAGCGCCGCAGCGACGTCGAACCAGCCCTGCACGGTGAGGGCGTTGACGGGAGGGTGCTCCATCGTCACGACGCGGATGCCGTCGTCGCGGAGCTCGGAGGTGATGGTCATGGGGCTCCTGCAGGTCGGTGGTCGAGCTTCTGGCTCTCGGCGGTCGAGCCGCTGGCTCTCGGCGGTCGAACCTGTCGAGGCCCAACCAAGCAAGTGCTTGGTAGGGTAGCAGCATGGCGCTCTCGCTGGACCTGACCGGGAAGGTCGTCCTCGTCACCGGAGGCACCCGCGGCATCGGCCGCGGGATCACGTCGGCGTTCCTGCAGGCGGGTGCTCACGTGGTGACCTGCTCGCGGTCGGAGGTCGAGCCGGTCCCCGGCAGCACGCACCGGGTCTGCGACGTGCGCGACGCCGAGGCGGTGACGGCCCTCGTCGACGAGGTCGTGGCCGAGCACGGTCGGCTCGACGTGCTGGTCAACAACGCCGGGGGAGCGCCGTCGACCGACGCGGCCACCGCGTCGCCGCGCTTCCACGACAAGATCCTCGCGCTCAACCTGAGTGCCCCGCTGGTCCTCGCGCAGGCCGCGAACCGGGTGATGCAGGAGCAGGGGAGCGGCGCGATCGTCAACATCTCCTCGATCTCCGCGCACCGCCCGGCGCCGACCATCGCCGCGTACGGCGCCGCGAAGGCCGGCCTGGACTCGCTCACGCGCTCGCTGGCGATGGAGTGGGGCCCGCGGGTGCGCGTCAACGCCATCGACGTCGGGCTCTGCCGCACCGAGCAGACCGACGACCACTACGGCGACGACGCCCGGGTCGCCGCGATCGAGGCCACCATCCCGCTGGGTCGGATGGCGACACCGACCGAGGTGGGCAACGTGGCCGTCTTCCTGGCCAGCGACCTGGCGTCGTACGTCTCCGGCGCGCGGGTCACTTGCGACGGCGGCGGCGAGCCGCCCGTCTTCCTGCACATCTGAACCACCGACATCCCAAGGAGTCCCTGTGTCCTCTCTCCTCGCCGGTCGCGTCGCGATCGTCACCGGTGCCGGTCGCGGCATCGGTCGCGCCCACGCCCTCGAGCTCGCCCGGCACGGCGCCGCGGTGGTCGTGAACGACTACGGCGTGTCGCTGGCCGGTGAGGACACCGGCGAGACGCCGGCCGAGTCGGTGGTCGCCGAGATCGAGGCGGCGGGCGGCCGGGCCGTGGTCAACACCGCCGACGTCGCCGACTGGGAGCAGGCGGCAGCGATGGTGCAGCAGGCCGTCGAGACGTTCGGCGGGTTGGACATCCTCGTCAACAACGCCGGCTTCGTGCGTGACCGGATGCTGGTCAACACCTCCGAGGAGGAGTGGGACGCGGTCATCCGGGTGCTGCTGAAGGGGCACTTCGCACCGCTGCGGCACGCCGGCTCCTACTGGCGCGACGAGTCCAAGGCCGGTCGTCCGCGGGCGGCGCGGGTCATCAACACCTCGTCCGGTGCCGGGCTGCAGGGCTCGGTCGGCCAGTCGGCGTACTCCGCTGCGAAGGCTGGCGTGGCCGGCCTGACCCTGGTGGCGGCGCAGGAGCTGGGTCGCTACGGCGTGACGGTCAACGGCATCGCGCCGGTCGCGAAGACCCGGATGACCGAGGGCGCGTTCGACACCTCCGCGATGGCGCTGCCCGAGGACAACTCGCCGATCGTCGCGTGGCTGGCTTCCGAGGACGCCGGCGACGTGACGGGCCGGATGATCGAGATCGACGGCTCCGTCATCACGCTGGAGAACGGCTGGTCGCACGGGGAGTCCCGCGACGCCGGTGGTCGATGGTCCGCCGCCGACGTCGGCCCCGCACTGCGCGAGATGATCGCCGCCGCTCCCGACCCGGAGCCTGTGTACGGGGCGTGAGCGGGGACGGCGGCGCGTGAGGTTCATCGGCTCCCCGATGAACCTCACGCTGCGCCGATGCAGGTGTGTCGGGGGTCCGTGAGATTGCTCCACGTACCTGTGTGAGCTTCGTCGGCGCGCCGATGAAGCTCACGGTGCACCCATGCAGGTGTGTTTGGGGCCCGTGAGCATGGCGATGACTGGTGTCAGGCGGCCGGTCGAGCCCATCGTGACTGCAGCCGGGCGACGAAGGAGTCCGGGTGCTCGAGGTCCCACCAGGTCATGCGGAGCACGGTCCAGCCCTCGTCGCGCATGCGGTCCTCTCGGAGCTTCTCGCGCACCACGGCTTGCTCGATGGTCTCCCCGGGCCTGCGGAGGCGGTGGTACTTCGTCATCCCGTCGAACTCGACGATGAGTCGCTGCCCGGGCCAGGCGAAGTCGACACGTCCGATGAATGCGCCCGTCTCGTCGCGGATCTCGAGCTGGAGGACGGGCGTCGCCAGACCGTGGTCCTGGAACAGCAGGCGCGCCCGCGACTCACCGACACTCTCACTGCCGACTTGGGACTGGTCCACCTTCAGGAGGACGTCGAGGTGGGCAGACCACTGCTGCCGCCTGCCCAAGGACAGAGCGAGCTCTGCCTTCGTCACCAGGCCCGTGTGCAGGAAGTGATCCAGGAGCGCCACGGCGGGGGAGCGGGGGAGCACCGCGGCTGCGTCAAGTGCGGTGCGGACTGGCGTGGTGATCCAGTGCTCGTCAAGCCGCCTCACGTCATGGACGTCGCAACGCCCTTGGTGGTGGTGCACCGACGCCTGACGTCGCTCACCGGCCGAGTACAGGTCGGTGAGGTGTACGTACTTGAGGGGGATGGCCCAGTCGGGTGCGCCGTACGCCATCGCCGCGCTGGTGTGCGAGAGGGCGACGTCGTCTCCGTACATCTGCAGCACTCCTCGTGCCAGCATCAGGTGCCGTTGAGGAGGTGGGGCCGCCTCCCAGCGCGTCGGGTCGACGTACACGCCGTGGCGAACCCTGAGCAGCGACCCTGCCCGCCGCAGCCTGAGGATGGCTTGGTCGTGGACCCCTGCGGCCACCAGGTCGCGGCGCAGCGTGACGCCGTGCTCGTCGAAGAGGTGCTCGATCATGCGCCCAGCATGGGAGCCGGCGCGGATCGCCGCAGCCGGTCATCCACAGGCGCCTGCGAGCGAGGCCTGCGAGGTGCGTCGGCGCCCCGCTGAACCTCACGCCGCACCGATGAAGCTGCGTCCGGCCTCCGTGAGGTTCATCGGGGCGCCGATCAACCTTCCAGCGCGGCGACCCCTCAGAGCCGCTCGATCACGGTCCCGGTCGCCATGGCACCACCGGCGCACATCGAGATCAGGGCGGTGGAGGCGTCGCGGCGCTCGAGCTCGTGCAGGGCGGTGGTGATGAGGCGGGTGCCGGTGGAGCCGACGGGGTGGCCGATGGCGATGGCGCCGCCGTTGACGTTGACCTTGTCCATGTCGACCTCGTGCTCGCCGGCCCACGAGAGCACGACCGAGGCGAAGGCCTCGTTGACCTCGAACAGGTCGAAGTCGGAGATCGACATGCCGGTGCGGTCGAGCACGCGGCGGGTGGCGTCGACCGGGCCGTCGAGGTGGAAGTACGGGTCGGAGCCGACCAGGCAGTGCGTGACGATCCGGGCGCGGGGCTTCAACCCCAGCGAGGCGGCGAGGTCGGAGTCCATCAGCAGCACCGCGGAAGCGCCGTCGGAGATCTGGGAGGAGGTGCCGGCGGTGTGCATGCCGTCGGGCAGCACCGTGCGCAGTCCCGACAGTCCCTCGAGCGTGGTGTCGCGCAGGCCCTGGTCGGTGTCCACCAAGCGGCGCTCGCCGGTGGGCTTGCCCTCCTCGTCGAGCACGGGGGCGTCGTACGCCGCGATCTCGCGCTTGAAGCGACCCTCGTCGACGGCGACGCGGGCCTTCTGCTGCGAGGCGAGCCCGAAGGCGTCGAGGTCCGCGCGGGTGATGCCCCGGTGCTTGGCGATCCGGTCGGCGGCCTCGAACTGGTTGGGCATGTCGATGGTCCAGTCGTCCGGACGCGGGTCGCCCATCCCCGGCGGCACGTTCGCCCCCAGCGGGATGCGCGACATGGCCTCGACGCCGCACGCGATGCCGACCGTGATGGTGCCGGCGGAGATCATGTCGGCGACCAGGTGCGTGGCCTGCTGGCCGGACCCGCACTGGGCGTCGATGGCGGTGCCGCCGGTGTGCTGGGGGAGCCCCGCGTGCAGCCACGCGCGTCGCACCATGTCGTTGGACTGCTCCCCGGCCTGGGTCACGCAACCGCCGACGACCTGCTCCACGAGCTCGGGGTCGACCCCGGCCCGCGACAGCACCTCGCGCTGCACGAACCCGAGCAGCTGGGCGGGGTGCACGCCGGCCAGCCAGCCCTTGCGCTTGCCGAGGGGGGTGCGGACGGCGTCGATGATCACTGGGGTACCCATGAGGCAAAACTAGAACACGTTCTCGTACGTCGACAAGGCCCGCCACCCCGTGGCAGTCGAGTGCCACCTCGGGTCGCACCGTTGCTGACCTACCGACGGTATGTAATGCTGCTCACTAGAACATGTTCCACCTGCCGTGCTCGACGCGACCGGGTGCGGACACCCCACGACCTGCACACGACCGCACGAGCCCAGCGCCCCACCACGGCGCGACCGCCACCACCAAGGGAGTCCCCAGTGACGATCGCCGACACCCCGCTCGCAGCCTTCGACCCGACCGATCCCGACGTGCTCGCCGAGCGGGTGCCGCACGAGGAGATGCTCGCCATGCGGCGTACGGCGCCGGTGTCGTTCGTGGCCCAGGACGAGGACGCGCGGGCCGGCTTCCCCGACCACCAGGGCTTCTGGGCGCTGAGCAAGCACGCCGACGTGGCCGCGGTGTCGAAGAACCAGACCGACTTCTCCACCCAGGCCAACGGCGTGATCATGCGCTTCGCCCCGGGCATGACCAAGGAGGAGCGGGAGCAGTCCGGCTTCCTGCTCATCAACCACGACGCCCCGGACCACACCAAGCTGCGCCAGATCGTGTCCCGGGCCTTCACCCCGCGCGCGATCAACGCCCTGCACGACGACCTCAAGGCCCGCGCCCAGAAGATCTGGGCCGACGCGGTGGAGTCCGGCAGCGGTGACTTCGTGGAGCAGGTGGCGGCCGAGCTGCCGCTCCAGGCGATCGCCGACCTGCTCGGGGTGCCGCAGGAGGACCGCGGCAAGCTGTTCGAGTGGTCGAACCAGATGATGTCCTACGACGACCCGACGGTCGAGGGTGACCAGATGGTCGCCTTCATGGAGATCCTCGCCTACTCGATGGCCCTGGCCGACGAGCGCCGCAAGAACCCCCAGGACGACATCGTCACCAAGCTGGTCACCGCCGACGTCGACGGTCGCGGCCTGACCGACGACGAGTTCGGCTTCTTCATGATCCTGCTGGCCGTCGCCGGCAACGAGACCACGCGCAACGCGATCACCTGGGGCATGCACGCGTTCGCCACCAACCCGGACCAGTGGGAGACCTTCGTCGCCCAGCGGCCGGCCACCGCGACCGACGAGATCATCCGCTGGGCGACCCCGGTGACCGCGTTCCAGCGCACCGCGCTGCGTGACGTCGAGGTCGGTGGCGTCACGATCCCCGAGGGCGAGCGGGTGGGGTTGCTCTACGCGAGCGCCAACTTCGACGAGGACGTCTTCACCGACCCGTTCACCTTCGACGTGCTCCGCGAGCACAACCCCCACCAGGCCTTCGGCGGCCACGGTGCGCACTACTGCATCGGCGCCAACCTCGCGCGCATGGAGGTCGACCTGATCTTCAACGCGATCGCTGACAGCGGCGTGCGCGTCGAGCTCCTCGGCGAGCCCGCGCGGCTGCGCAGCGGCTGGCTCAACGGGGTCAAGAGCCTGCCCGTCGCCTACCACCGCTGACACCCCACTCCCGTCCGTCCCGCCACGCCCACCCGAGGAGTTCCATGTCCGTCGCCGACGTCCTGCCCGAGGGCTTCACCGACTTCACCGACCCGTTCCTGCTCGAGCGCGGCATCCCGCACGAGTCCTTCCGGGCTGCCCGCCAGCAGTTCCCGGTCACCTGGGTCGAGCAGGCGCCGGGCTCGTACGACGGCATGTCGGTCGAGTCGGGGTCCGGCTACTTCGCGGTGACCCGGCACGCCGACGTCGCGGCGGTCTCGAAGAACTCCAAGGACTGGTCGACCGAGGAGAACGGGGCGATCATCCGCTTCTCCGAAGGCATGCAGCGCGAGCAGGTCGAGCTGCAGCGCACGATCCTGCTCAACCAGGACCCGCCGCACCACACCCAGCACCGCGCGATCGTCAGCCGAGGCTTCACGCCCCGCTCGATCGCCGAGCTGGAGGAGACGATGGAATCCCGCTCGCGTCAGATCGTCTCGGACGCGGTGAAGCAGGGCAGCGGCAACTTCGTGGAGCAGGTGGCCGCCGAGCTGCCGCTGCAGGCGATCGCCGACCTCATCGGGGTCCCGCAGGAGGATCGGCACAAGATCTTCGACTGGTCCAACCAGATGCTGGCCTCCGACGACCCCGACATCCAGGGGGAGCCGGACGTCGCGGCCGCCGAGATCCTGGCCTACGCGATGATGATGGCCGCGGACCGCAAGGCCAACCCGCGCGACGACATCGTCACCAAGCTCGTCAACGCGCACATGGGCGACCGCGGCCTGACCGACGACGAGTTCGGCTTCTTCGTGATCCTGCTGGCGGTCGCCGGCAACGAGACCACGCGCAACGCCATCACCCACGGGATGAACGCCTTCTTCGAGAACCCCGACCAGTGGGAGCTGTGGAAGTCCGAGCGTCCGGACACCATGGTCGACGAGGTCGTGCGTTGGGCCAGCCCCATCAGCGTCTTCCAGCGCACCGCGCTTAACGACACCGAGGTCGGTGGGGTGCCGGTCGCCAAGGGCCAGCGCGTGGGCCTGTTCTACGCCAGCGCGAACTTCGACGAGGACGTCTTCACCGACCCGTTCCGGTTCGACATCACCCGTGACCCCAACCCGCAGCTCGGGTTCGGCGGCCACGGCGCGCACTACTGCCTCGGCGCCAACCTGGCGCGGCAGGAGATCCGGCTGATCTTCCACGCGCTCGCCGACCTCGCCCCCGACATCAGCCGCCTGGCCGAGCCCTCCCGGCTGCGCCACGCCTGGGTCAACGGCATCAAGGACCTCCAGGTCTCCTACACCTGAGCAACTCGCTGCCGATGGGAGAGGGGTGACCCGCTCCTCTCGGCTTCTCGTGGCGCTCGCGCTCCTCGCCGGCACTCCCTGGCCGGCGCAAGCGGTGCCACGGGGCGACGAGGCCGTCCTGGAGCAGGTGCCTGCCCGTGAGCGGGACCGCACCGACCTGGTGCCGGTCCCGCAGCGGGCCTGGGTCGTGCTGCGCGGCCACGGCTGGGGCCACGGCCACGGGATGAGCCAGTACGGCGCCGGCGGAGCCGCCGAGGCCGGACTCACCTGGCGCGAGATCCTCGACTTCTACTACCCCGGCACCGACACAGGCCACGCCGACGGTGAGATGCGGGTCCTCGTCACCGCCGACACCACGCCCGACCTCGTCGTGCGGCACCAGTCCGGCCTGACGCTGCTCGACGGCGCCGGGGGAGCCGCAGCGCTGCCCGCCGGCGTGACCGACCAGTGGCGGATCACGCCGACGGCGACGGGTACGGTCCTCCAGCGTCGTACGACGCAGGGCGGCGCGGTCCGCTGGCGCAAGGACCGCGCGGTGGGCGCGGGGGCGGGGTTCACCGCCGGCGGCGCTCCGGTGATGCTGGTGACCCCGTCCGGCGAGGTCAGCTACCGGGGGCGACTGGTCTCGGTGCCCGGCTCCGACGGGCGCGACACCGTCAACGTGCTGGGGCTCGAGGACTACGTCCGCGGTGTCGTCACCCGCGAGATGCCCGCGTCCTGGCCCGCCCAGGCCGTCGCCGCCCAGGCGGTGGCTGCCCGCACCTACGCCGTCCGGTCCCGGGCCGGTGCGGCCGGTCGCACCTACGACGTCTGCGACACCACCGCCTGCCAGGTGTACGGCGGAGCAGCCGGTGAGTCCGCGGCCGGGTCGGCGGCGGTGTCGGCCACCGCGGGGACGATCCTGACCTGGCAGGGCGCTCCGGCGCTCACGATGTACTCCTCCAGCAACGGCGGCCGCGCGCTCGGCGTGGACGGCATCCCCTACCTGGTCGACCAGCGCGACCCGCACGACGACTGGGCGCCGAACCCGAACCACACCTGGATGCGGCGGATCGCCGACGACACCCTCGAGGCCCGGTGGCCCGTCGTGGGCGAGCTCACCGGCATCCGCGTGCTCTCCCGCGAGGGCGGGGGCGAGTGGGGTGGCCGCGCCCTCGCCGTCCGGCTCGTCGGGACCGCCGGAGCGGTCACCGTACCCGCCTCGGAGCTGAAGGCGGCGCTGGGCCTCAAGGAGCGGTGGTTCACCCTCGTCGGCGCGCGCCGACGCTGGTGACCGGTCGGCGGAGCCGGTTCAGTCGCGCGCGGTCAGGACGAGCGGCCCGTCCTCGGTGATGGCGACGGTGTGCTCCATGTGCGCGCCGCGGGAGCCGTCGGCGCTGCGCAGGGTCCACCCGTCGGCATCGGTGTAGATCTCGTCGGTGGTGTGCAGGAACCACGGCTCGATCGCGATGACCAGGCCGGGCTGCAGCTTGAAGCCGCGACCGGCGCGGCCGTCGTTGGGGATGTGCGGGTCGCCGTGCATGGTGCGCCCGACCCCGTGCCCGCCGAACTGGGTGTTGATCGACAGCCCGGCCTCACGGGCGACGCCGGCGATCGCGGCGGAGATGTCACCGATCCGGTTGCCGGGGCGGGCTTGCGCGATGCCGGCCTCGAGCGCCCGCGTGGTGACCTCGATGAGCCGCAGGTCCTCCTCGCGCGGGGTTCCCACAACCACCGACAGGGCGGAGTCCGACACCCAGCCGTCGACCGAGGCCGCGAAGTCGACCGAGAGCAGGTCGCCGTCGGCGAGCACGTAGTCGTGGGGCAGACCGTGCAGCACGGCGTCGTTGACCGACGTGCACAGCACCTTGCCGAACGGCGAGGCCCCGAAGGAGGGGTGGTAGTCGATGTAGCAGGACTCCGCGCCGGCCTCGCGGATCATGTCGTGGGCCAGCGCGTCGAGCTCGAGCAGGTTGACCCCCGGGGCGGCCTTCTCAGCCAGCGCGGTGAGCACCGAGGCCACGAACCGCCCCGCGGGGCGCATCTGCTCGATCTGGGCCGGCGTCCTGAGCTCGATCATGACGCCGACCCTACCGAGGAGGGACGCGACCTCAGTTGCTCGGCTTCTCCGAGCCCACGACCCACATGGCGAAGAACTGTGAGCCACCGCCGTAGGCGTGCCCGAGAGCCCGTCGGGCCCCGTCGACCTGGTGCTCGCCGGCCGCACCGCGCACCTGCAGGGCCGCCTCGCCGAAGCGCAGCATCCCCGAGGCGCCGATCGGGTTCGAGGACATGACGCCACCGGAGCAGTTGACCGGGATCCTGCCGTCCATGGCCGTCGCGCCGGACTCGGTGAGCCTCCACCCGGCGTACTCCTCGGCGAAGCCCAGCGACTCCAGCCACATCGGCTCGAACCACGAGAACGGCACGTAGATCTCGGCGGCGTCGATCTCGTCGATGGGTGAGGTGATGCCGGCCTGCTTCCACAGGGCGGCCGCGGCGTCGCGCGAGGCCTGCGGGTTGACCTGGTCGCGCTCGGCGGCCGTGGTGGCCTCCGAGCGCATGACGGTGCCGTGGATCCACGCCGGGTTGGCCGACGACCTCGCGGTGTCCTCGTCGACGATCACCAGGGCGCACGCGCCGTCGGAGGAGGGGCAGGTCTCGTCGTAGCGGATTGGGTCCCACAGCATCTGCGAGGCCAGCACCTGCTCGACGGTCTTCTCCTCGCGCAGGTGGGCGTAGGGGTTCTTCAGCGCGTTGGTGCGGTCCTTCGCGGCCACGATCGCGCCCACGTGGGTGGGGGCCTCGGAGCGGCGGATGTAGGAGCGCACGTGCGGGGCGAAGTAGCCGCCCGCGCCGGCGTGGACGGGCATGTTGAACGGCACGGGCACCGACAGCGCCCACATCGCGTTGGACTCCGACTGCTTCTCGTAGGCCACGGTCAGGACGCGCTTGTGCACGCCGGCCTGGACGAGGGAGGAGGCAACGATCGCGGTCGAGCCACCCACCGAGCCGGCGGTGTGGACGCGCAGCAGCGGCTTGCCGGCCGCGCCGAGCGCCTCGGCGAGGAACAGCTCCGGCATCATCACGCCCTCGAACAGGTCCGGCGCCTTGCCGACGACGATCGCGTCGATGTCGTCGAGGGTCATGTCCGCGTCGAGCAGCGCCCGGTCGATGGCCTCGCGGCACAGACCGGCCATCGAGACGTCCTTGCGCTGGGCGCGGTGGTGGGTCTGGCCGACGCCGATCACCGCGGCGGGCTGCTTGCTCATCGGTTACCTCCGGTGGTCGAGCCCGTCGAGACCTCGAGGGTGCACATGAAGTTCTGCTGCAGCGCCGGGCCGCTGGTCGCGTGGGCGAGCGCCTTGTCGGACTCCCCGGCCCAGATGCGGCGCGCGGCCTCGCCGACGCGGATGCCGCCGGCGGAGAACATCGGGTTGCTCGCCAGCGCCCCGCCCGAGGGGTTGATGGTCACGTCGTCGGCCAGGCCGGCCTCCCGACGCAGCACCAGCTCCTGGTGGCTGAAGGGGGCGTGCAGCTCGGCGGTGTCGACGCCGCCGAGGTCGAGCGCCTCGGCGCAGCGGCGGGCCGACGCGGAGCCGGTCAGGTCGCGCGACATCGTCATCTCGTCGACGTACGTCGACAGGCCGGTGAGCCACGCCGGTCGGTCGCACACCTCGCGGGCCCGGTCGCCGGCGGCCAGCACGATCGCAGCGGCACCGTCGGTCACCGGGGCGCAGTCGTGCTTGCGCAGCGGGTCGGCGTACATCGGGCGCGCCAGCAGCTCCTCGACCGAGGAACCGCCCTTGCGTAGCGCCCAGTCGTTCTTCTCGGCGTCGGTGAGCGAGCGGTTCACGACCTCGGCCATGGCGCGCTCGTCCCACAGGCCGGCGTCCATGCCGGCGCGGGCCTGCAGGCCGGCCAACGACACGGTGTCGGGCCACAGCGGGGTCATCGTGTAGGGCTCGAGCTGCAGCGACAGCGTGCGGCGCAGCACGCCGGCCGAGGACTTGCCGAAGGCGTAGACCAGCGCGGTGTCGACCTCGCCGGTCTGGATCTTGATCCAGGCCTCGTACATCGCCCAGGCCAGGTCCATCTCGACGTGCGACTCGTTGACCGGCGGGATGACGCCGATCGCGTCGACGGCCTGCACGAAGGAGAAGGAGCGGCCGGCCAGGTAGTCGGAGGACCCCGAGCACCAGAAGCCCACGTCCTTGCGGGTCCAGCCGGTCTGCTCGTAGCACTCCTTGAACAGGGGGACGAGCAGCTCCACGCACGTGGGCGACCCGTCGAAGTCCCTCATCTGTCGCTGGGCGAACCCGACGACGGCGACGTCTCTCATGTGATCTCTTCCCGTCTCTTCCGCCGCTTACAGGTGCTGCTTGTAGGTCTCGAAGTCCGCGTCCGGCTCACCGGTCGGCGCGAAGTGGCTGATGTTCTCGATCGTGGTGCCCCACTCGTCCTCGGGCTTCCACACCGCCTTGACCCGCATGCCCATCCGCACCTCGTCGGCGGGGCAGTCGAGGATCAGGTGCAGGACGGCGATGTCCGCGCCGTCGAGGAGGATGTACGCCGAGACGTACGGCGGGGTGATCCGCTGGCCGAGGAACGGCACGTTGACGATGCAGAAGGTCGTCACGGTGCCGGTGTGGGACAGCTCGACCTCCTCCGCGGTGGGGGTGCCGTCCGAGGGGCACGCCGCGCGCGGCGGGATGTAGACCTTGTTGCACGTGGGGCAGCGCTGGCCGACGATCCGGCCCTGCTCCAGGCCGCGGTAGAACGCGGACTCCTCGGGGCTGGCGGCGTAGGTGTAGTCCAGGCTGACCGGCACGACGATCCCGGTGACGGGATCGACCGCACCGCTCGGCGCCACCACCGGGGCGGCCTCCTCGCCGGCGGGCAGCGGCTCGAGACATGCGATGTCGGTGATGGCTCCGACCCGCTCCTCGGCCCACCGCACCCGCACCCGCATGCCGGTGGACACCTCGTCGGGGGACGAGACGTCCAGCGCGTGGAGGAAGGGCTTCGTCGCACCGTCGAAGGTCACCAGGACGTAGGCGAAGGGACGGTCGAAGGGCTGGTGCTTGACCGGCTCGGGCACCCACGTCCAGGACGTGACCGTCCCGACGGGGGAGACCTCGACGAAGTCCTCGAGCGCCTGGTGCGTCACCGGGTCGTACTCCGGGGGCGGCACGACGACCTGCCCGTCGGAGGTGCGGCCGGCGACGACGACGCCGTCGCGGAGACCGGTGAGGAACCGGCCGAGCACAGGACCGGTGGAGCGGGTGTAGTCGAAGGCGACCGTCACCGGCGCCGACAGGGTGCGGGACATGCCTCAAAACTAGAACGTGTTCTATGCCGATGGCAACTGTTCTGGCAGGGTGTCCCTCATGAAACTGGGACTTCAGCTGGGTTACTGGCAGGCGCAGATGCCGACGCACCACGGCGACCTCGTGCAGGCCGCCGACGAGTCCGGCTTCGACGCGATCTTCACCGCCGAGGCCTGGGGCTCCGACGCGTTCACGCCGCTGGCCTGGTGGGGTCGGGAGACGAGCAACGTGCGTCTCGGCACCTCGATCGTGCAGATGTCGGGCCGCACCCCCACCTCCATCGCCATGCACGCGCTGACCCTCGACCACCTCTCCGGCGGCCGGCTCGTGCTCGGCATGGGCGTGAGCGGCCCCCAGGTCGTGGAGGGCTGGTACGGCCAGCCGTTCAAGAAGCCGCTGGCCCGCACCCGCGAGGTCGTCGACATCATCCGCCAGGTGCTGCGCCGCGAGGGCCCGGTCACCAACGACGGCCCGCACTACCCGCTGCCCTACACCGGCGAGGGTGCGATGGGCCTGGGCAAGCCGCTCAAGCCCATCACGCACCCGCTGCGCGCCGACGTCCCGATCTGGCTCGGCGCCGAGGGCCCCAAGAACGTCGCGCAGACCGCCGAGATCGCCGACGGGTGGATCCCGATCTTTCGACGCGATGAAGCCCTTCGCCGCGCTCTACATGGGCGGCATGGGCGCCCAGGAGATGAACTTCCACAACCAGGTCTTCGTGCGGATGGGCTACGAGCAGCTCGCCGAGGAGGTGCAGAAGCTCTTCCTCTCCGGGGAGAAGGAGCGCGCCACCGCACTCATCCCCGACGAGCTGGTCGAGGACATGCACATCATCGGGACCGAGGGCGAGGTCAAGGAGAAGGTCGCGGAGTGGGAGTCCACCGGCGTCACCACGCTCATGGTGAGCCTGCACTCGCCCGACGAGGTCCGCCGGGTCGCCGAGCTGCTGGCCTGAGATGACCGAGGTCATCGGGCTCAGCGCCTTCGCGCACTCCGACCTGCCCACTGCGGAGGTCGACCGGCAGCAGGAGGTGTACGACGCGCTCGCCGACGCCGTCCGCGGGCTCGTCGACGCCACCATCCGCTCGACGGTGCCGGAGGAGCGCATCAGGTCCGTCGAGGAGCGGGTGCGCGCGCTGACCGAGGAGCTGCGTGCCGAGCAGCTGCCCGGCCCGTTCGGCATCCACTACAACGACGAGGGCCGCTCCTGGAACTGGGGCAACGCCGTCGTCGGTCGTCGCAACGCGATCGCCCCGCCGCTGGAGCTGCTCGAGCGGCCCGGGGGAGGGCTGCGCACCGAGGTCGAGCTGGGTGCGGCGTACGAAGGTCCGCCGGGGCTGGTCCATGGCGGCGTCACCATGCTGCTCCTGGACCACCTCATGGGCGAGGTCGGCAGCGACGGCCACCGCCGGGTCACGATGACCGGCACGCTCACGGGTCGGTACGCCGCTCCGACGCCGCTCGGCCCGGTCGTGCTGGAGGGCTGGATCGCCCGCGAGGAGGGCCGCAAGGTCTTCGTCGAGGCGACGCTCGGCACGCCGGACCAGGTCACGGTCGAGGCGCACGGCGTGTTCATCATCCCGTCCTGGGCCTGAGACGACCCGCCGGCGGACCACCCTGGCGCAGAACTGGAACACGTTCTAGTGTCGCCCCCATGAGCGACCTGGACACCCTGCGCACCGGCACCCACAACGGCCACCTCATGGTCGCCGCCCTCAAGCGGCACCGCACCAAGCCCGTCATGCACCTCGGTGACACGGTGCTGACCGGCGGCGAGACGGCGGCGCGGATCAGCCAGTACGCCCAGGCGTTCGAGTCCCTCGACGCCGGTCGTGGCACGGCTGGCGCGCTGCTGGCGCTGAACCGACCCGAGGTGCTGTTCATCCTCGGCGCCGGCCAGACCCAGGGCTACCGACGCACCTCGCTGCACCCGCTCGGCTCGCTGGACGACCACGCCTACGTCATCAACGACGCCGAGATCAGCGTGCTGGTCGTCGACCCGGTCTTCGCCGACCGTGCCGCAGGCCTCCTGGAGAAGTGCCCCGGCCTCAAGCAGGTCCTCACCATCGGGCCGGTGCCCGACCAGCTCGCCCACGTCGGCAAGGACCTCGTGGCCACGGCTGCGGAGTTCGAGCCGAAGCCGCTGGAGGCGGTGCTGCTCCCGCCCGACCACATCACCTCGATCACCTACACGGGCGGCACCACCGGCAAGCCCAAGGGCGTCATCGGCCTGGCGCAGTCGTTCTCGACGATGACCGCGGTCCAGCTCTCGGAGTGGGAGTGGCCGACCAACCCCAAGTTCCTCATGTGCACCCCGCTCTCGCACGCGGGTGCGGCGTTCTTCGCCCCGACCGTCATCAAGGGCGGTGAGCTGCACGTGCTGACCAAGTTCGACCCGGCCGAGGTGCTGCGCGTGATCGAGGAGGAGAAGATCACCGCCACCATGCTGGTGCCCTCGATGCTCTACGCGCTGATGGACCACCCCGACAGCCGCACCCGCGACCTGTCCTCGCTGGAGACGGTCTACTACGGCGCCTCGGCGATCAACCCGGTGCGGCTGAAGGAGGCCATCGAGCGGTTCGGCCCGATCTTCGCGCAGTACTACGGCCAGTCCGAGGCCCCGATGGTCATCACCTACCTGTCCAAGGAGGACCACGCCGAGGCCGTCGCGACCGGCAACGACGCACGCCTCTCTTCCTGCGGTCGGCCCGCGGCGATGCTCCGCACCGCGCTGCTCGGCGAGGACGGCAACCCGGTCCCCGTCGGCGAGCCGGGGGAGATCTGCGTCGCCGGCCCGCTGCTCTCCGGCGGCTACTGGAAGCTGCCCGAGGTCACCGCCGAGACCTTCCGCGACGGCTGGATGCACACCGGCGACGTGGCGCGCGAGGACGAGGACGGCTTCTGGTACATCGTCGACCGCACCAAGGACATGATCGTCACCGGCGGGTTCAACGTCTTCCCGCGCGAGGTCGAGGACGTCGTCGCCGAGCACCCCGCGATCGCCCAGGTCGGGGTGATCGGCACCCCGCACGAGAAGTTCGGCGAGGCGGTCACCGCCGTCGTCGTGATGCGCGAGGGCCACGAGCTCACCGACGCGGTGATCGCCGAGATCCAGGAGATGGTCAAGGACCGCAAGGGCTCGGTGCAGGCGCCCAAGCAGGTCATCGCCACCGACGCCCTGCCGCTCACCGGCCTCGGCAAGCCGGACAAGAAGGCGCTGCGCGCGCAGTTCTGGACCGGGGACCGCTCGGTCGGCTGACCCCGTCGTCTCCGGCCGCGGATCTGCGAGGACGGACTTCAGCAACCATCGTCACGTCCGGTGCGTCATAGGGGAGTGGCGCGCATGACCATCGACCGAGGGACCGACCGGATCATCGCGCTCGCCATGACGCCGATCTGGAGACGGGCGCGGTGACCACGACCCGTGCGTCCGCCGCCGGGTTCGTCACAGCTTCGTGGATCCCCGGGACCACGATGGTGGCGTGGCGTGGAACGACGCTCTACCTCGTCACGGGCGAGTCCACGCGCACACCTTGGCGCTCGGCAGATCAGGTCGGGTTCGAGCCTGATGGCACGCCGGTCCTCGTCGCGGCTGACATCGACGGCAGCGCCGTTCTCTCGAGTGGAACGGGGACGAGCGTGTGGCCCGCGCTCCTGTGGTCGATGTCGACGTCTCCTCCAGCCGTCACGTGGGTGTGAGCTCGAACGCTGCTGGTGGCGGTTCCGCAGGACGGAGCTGCCACCGTCGTCGATGCGCGGACCGGCGCCACCGTCGGCGAACTCAGACACGGTCGCGGAGTCCTCGCCTACACCGACCAGTGGATCGACGACGAGACGCTGTTCGTTGCTGCGGCGCCGTACTTGCTGGCCTGGCGCCCTGTGTCCGGTGCGCTACTCAGGGTCGCAGATGCCCGGAGCCCTGGAACTCCGGCTTGCGCTTCTCCAGGAACGCCCGCGGGCCCTCCTTGGCGTCGTCGGAGGAGAAGACCGCCGCGCCGACCTTCGCGTCGTCGGCCCAGCACTCCTCCTCGTGCTTGCCCTCGGAGTCGCGCATCGTCTTGAGGATCGCCTGGACCGCGAGCGGGCCGTTGGCGGCGATCATGTCGGCGATCTCGCGTGCCTTCTCCAGAGCCGAGCCGTCGGGGACGACGTGGCCGATGAGGCCGAGCTCCTTGGCCTCGGCGGCCATCAGCGTGCGCCCGGTCAGCAGCAGCTCGGCGGCCACGGTGTAGGGGATCTGGCGGGGGAGCCGGACCGCGGAGCCGCCCATCGGGTAGAGCGACCAGCGGGCCTCCGCGACGCCGAACTTCGCCGACTCGCCGGCGACCCGGATGTCGGTGCCCTGCAGGATCTCGGTCCCGCCGGCGATCGCCGGACCCTCCACCGCGGCGACGAGCGGCTTGGTGAGCCGGAAGCCCTTGAGGAGCCCCTTGATGACCGAGGGATCGAACTCGCCGGACTCGAAGCTGTCCGAGGGTGGCTTCTCGTTCGCGGTCTTCAGGTCCATCCCGGCGCAGAAGTAGCCGCCCGCGCCGGTGAGGATGCAGACGCGGATCGAGTCGTCGGAGTTCACCCGGTCCCAGGCGTCCTCCATGATCCGCAGCATCTCGCTCGAGAGCGCGTTGCGGCGCTCGGGACGGTTCATGGTCACGGTCAGGACGTGGCCGTCCTGCTCCACCAGGCAGTCAGTCATGGCGGTGATGCTAGCCACAAACGAGAACGTGTTCTAGTCTGCGGTCGTGGCCCTCAACATCGCTGACCTGTTCGAGCACGCGGTCGACGCCGCCCCCGACAACCCCGCCGTCAAGGTGGGCGATCGCATCGCGACGTACGCCGACCTGGAGGCCGAGTCCAACCGGCTCGCGCACTACCTGCAGAGCCAGGGCGTCGGCCCCGGCGACCACGTGGCGATCTACGCCAAGAACTCCGTCGAGCACGTCGTCGCCGTGCTCGCCACGGTCAAGATCCGTGCGGTGACGATCAACGTCAACTACCGCTACGTCGAGGGGGAGCTCAACTACCTCTTCGACAACGCCGACGTGGTCGCCGTGGTCTTCGAGCGCTCCTACGC
>LULE01000327.1_pt1 | contig 22142 bp, 25 predicted proteins | sample 728231 | NCBI WGS metagenome assembly LULE01 (sample SAMN03860297, study PRJNA289734) | marine metagenome | biome: seawater column; feature: ocean; material: water; isolation source: Red Sea water column Station 192 - depth 10m | place: Saudi Arabia: Red Sea | collected 2011-10-15 | depth 10 m | reverse complement strand
AACTTCTAAGAGAAAAGAATATTGAGGTCTTTAGTTTAAATGATGTTAATCAAATAGATTTTTACATTGATGGAGCAGACGAGGTGTCACCAAATAACTGTCTAATCAAAGGTGGCGGTGGTGCGCACACAAGAGAAAAGATAGTAGCAGCAGCGGCACAAGAATTTATATGCATTGTTGATAAAACAAAGATGGTGGAAAAGCTTGGTGACTTCCCTCTTCCGGTCGAAGTAATTCCAGAAGCAAGAAGTTCTGTTGCGAGAAAAATTGTAGCTTTGGGTGGACTACCAATATATAGAGAAGGTTTTAGTACTGATCAAGGAAATCATATTATTGACGTAAAAGAAATAGATATCAGTGAACCTGAAGCCCTAGAAATTTTATTAAATAATATTCCGGGTGTTGTTGATAACGGAATCTTTGCTTTTAATAAACCGAAAGTTGTGTTGGTATCTGACTAGAGACTATAAAAGTTTTTCTATTTGAGATAATAATTCTGGCGAATCAGGTTTTACTCTTGACGCAAATGTAGACACTACTTTACCGTCTCTAGATATTAAGTACTTATTAAAATTCCACGAAGGTGTAACACCACTTTGTGCTATCAATTTTTTGTATAAAGGATTAGCTTTGTTACCTCTTACTTTCGAAGTTGCAAACATTGGAAAATCTACTCCATATTCAGTGGAGCAAAACTCAGCAACATCTGCTTCATCTGAATATTCTTGCATGAAATCTCTAGATGGAACCCCGAGAACAATAAATCCTTCGTCTTTGTAATCTTCATAAAGTTTCTGAAGAGAAGAATATTGATAGGTATATCCACATCTACTCGCAACATTTACAACTAAAACTACTTTATCTGTATATTTGCATAGGTTAATTGTTTCACTAGAGTCTAAAACTCTCATTTCAGTATCAAGTAAATCTGAGCATGCGTAAGAATAAGAAGAAATCAATAATATAAGTAAAGATGCAATCTTTTTCATGTGCTTATTCTAACCTAAGTAATGGGAGTTATTGCAGAAAGAGAGGAAATAAAAATGGTTACTAAAAAAATGATTTCTATGTTATCTCTAATTTTATTCATAAATTTACAACTTTTAAAGAGATGGAGGGACTGAGCCCTCCATGATTCCAGAGTGTCAGCAAAATATAATAGGGGAGAGGAGTGCTGACATGTATTATTATAGTCATTTATAATCAATTATCAATATTATTTATAAAATAAATCATGTTTTTTTTATGTATAATGCTTTTTTAACTATTTTTGGAGAAATATCTTGAAAGGTACCGTTTTATATGAAGTAAAGGACAATGTTGCCCTACTCACAGTTGATAACCCTCCAGTCAACCCCCTAAGCGATGGAGTCAGGACTGGTTTATACGAATCATTAATAAAAGCAGAAGAAGATGATTCAGTTGTAGGTGTTGTTTTAACAGGTAATGGGAGAGCTTTTATTGCTGGAGCTGATATATCAGAATTTGGTGGAAACGTAGAAGGTGTAAGCCTAAATGAGGTATTTCAAAAACTAGAGCATTGCAGTAAACCCGTTGTAGCTGCCATAAATGGCATAGCTTTGGGGGGCGGACTAGAAACAGCATTATGTTGTAACTACAGAATTGCAGATAAAAACGCATTTGTTGGTCTTCCAGAGGTTAATTTAGGCTTATTGCCAGGTGGAGGCGGAACTCAAAGGCTTCCAAGACTTGCGGGGCCATCTGAAGCACTAAAAATGATGCTTACTGGGGCACATGTTCCTGCCAAAAAAGCTCTAGATATGGGAATAATTGATGGTATTTCTGACGATGTTGTTAATGAATCTATAGGATTTATAAAAAATAAAGCGGAAAGTAATGAAGGTCATCCAAAAGTAAGAGACTTAAACTCAAAAATGATTGAGGCTCGTGGTGACGATAAGGTTCTTCTTGAAGCTCAAGCAATGGCATCAAAAGGAAGAAAAGGACAATTTGCACCTGGACAAATCATAAAGTGTGTAGAAGCAGCAATTAATATTGATAATTTTGATGAAGGACTTAAAAAGGAAGGTGAATATTTTCTTGAGTGTTTAATGCATCCTCAAAGAGAAGCAATGATCCATATTTTCTTTGGTGAAAGAGCAGCCTCAAAGATTTCTGATGTTCCAAAAGATACTAAAGTTATGGATATCAAAAAAGCTGGCATTATTGGTTCCGGAACTATGGGGGGTGGAATAGCTATGTGTTTTGCTAATGCTGGCATTCCCGTTCATATTATCGATCAGGATGAGGAAAACCTTAAAAGAGGAGTTTCAGTAATCGAGAAAAATTATGATTTTATGGTTAATAAAGGGCGTTTATCTCCTGAACAAAAAGATGGTGTATTTGGACTAATATCGTCCAGTTTAGATTATAAAGATGTCTCTGATTGCGATATTGTTATTGAAGCAGTATATGAAAATCTTGAATTAAAACATGAAATTTTTAAATCATTAGATGCACATGTTAAGGAAGGCGCTATTCTAGCCAGTAATACATCAGGCTTAGACATAGATTCTATTGCATCAGTGACTAATAGGCCTGAACTGGTAGTGGGTACTCACTTTTTTAGTCCTGCAAATATAATGAGACTGTTAGAAGTTGTACGAGGTGAACAAACTTCAGATGAAACATTGGCAACTATTATGGCAGTAGGCAAGAGACTTAAAAAGGCAGCTGTTGTTTCATTAAATGCTCCTGGTTTTATTGGCAATAGAATGTTATTTGGCTATACAGCTCAAGCAAATATGCTATTACTTGAAGGTGCATTGCCACATCAAATTGATCAAGCATTAGAATCCTTTGGTCTAAATATGGGTCCATTTAGAATGATGGATCTCGTTGGATTAGACCTTGGTTGGAGAGCAAGAAAATTAAGTGGTAAAGAATCTCCTCTTCATGCAAAAATCGGCGATGAATTATGTGAACAAGATAGATATGGTCAAAAAAGTGGTGCTGGTTATTATAATTACTCAGAAGGTTCAAGAGCACCAAATCCAGCTCCTGAAAATGAAGCAGTGTATGAAAAGATTTCATCAGAAAATGGATTTACCAGAAGAGACATTTCTGATGAAGAAATTGTAGAAAGATGTATATTAGCTCTTATTAATGAAGGTGCAGATATTTTATCTGAAGGTGTCGCACAAAGAGCGGCTGATATTGATGTAGTTTATATAAATGGATATGGATTTCCAATATGGAGAGGCGGTCCAATGCATCATGCCAATGCAATGGGACTTGATAAAGTAATAGAAAAGCTTGAAAAATATAGAGAAATTACAGGTAATGATGTCTACAAACCAAGTGAAATGCTTGTGAATCTGGCAAAAGACGGTGGAAAACTTGGAGAAGCACCTCAAAAAGGCGATAGGAAAGAAAAATTAGGTTTTGAGATGTCTTCAGTTGCAAACAATTTTTAGATTTAATAAATTAGAAAACTAAATGATTTAGGCTCTAATTTGGACTTTTGTCCCTTCTGATACCATATCGAATAGCTCTATCACATCATTGTTGAACATTCTTATACATCCGTGTGAGGCTTTTTGGCCAATTAAGCCCTCTTCATGAGTGCCATGTATGTAGATATATCTACTATAAGAATCTACTCCAACTCCCCTGTTTATTCCGTTTTCTAGCCCATCTAGCCATAATATCCTCGATGTTACAAAATCATCCTCTGTGTCATTAGAATTGATTAATATTTCTGCTATTTTGTTTGTGTTTTCTCTTGCAGTAAATATTGTATTGATTGGTGCTTTATCTCCAATTTTTTCTTTAATTTCATGCAATCCCAATGGAGTTTTAAAGGAATTTTCAATTTGCCCTTCTCCATATTTTGATGTTGATACTGGAAAACTCTGAACTAAATTATCATTATTGTACAAATAGAGCCTTTGCTCGGAAATATCTACAATAATTTCGTAATTTTGACTATGAGATTCAGTAGAGAAAAACGTCATTACAATCGAACAAATCAAGATCTTAGTGGTTTTTTCCATATAATCTTTAAAAAAGGAATTAAAACTATTATAAACGATAAAATTATAAAATATAAATGTCCTTTTCTTGAATAAAAAGTACTATTTTTAATTAATTTTACATTACCCTCAAGAATTCCTGACTTTCCTTTTTCTAATAAAGTAACAATTGTTCCTTTATTTGAAATAATTGCTGATATACCGTCGTTCGTTGCTCTTATTGTATATCTATTGTTTTCTATAGATCTTACTCTAGCAATACTTAAATGATGATATGGTCCAATAGAATTTCCAAACCAGGTATCATTTGATACATTTATCATTAATAATGAACTTTTGTTCATTTTTCTTACTGTATTTGGAAAAGCAATATCAAAGCAAATTGGACTAGAAATGGGAATATTATCAAGAATCCTTATATTTTGTTGTAATTGGCTCCCGTGTGATACATTGGACATTGGTAAATCAAAAAAATCTATTATTCCTCTTAGACCTTCAATAAAAGGAATATACTCACCAAAAGGTACTAAATGTATTTTTTTATATGCTTCATTATATCTAGGACTGTAAATTGCGTTATATAATTTTGCATCATCATATTTCCATACACCTAAAAATACTACTAACTCAGAATCTTTAGAAACTGTATCTATAAGTTTATTTAGGTTGTCCTCAATCTTTAAATAATAATTATCCTCATATTTTAAAAAAGGATCTGATGCTGGTTGAACAATTGACACCTTGATACCATCTTTGATTTCATCTGCAGGTGAAAATGGTAATAAAGAAATTATAAGTATTGCAGCTGAAATATAGGATATCTTATTATTTGAGTAAACGATGAACATTGCGCATATAAAATAAACGAAAAAGGAGGCTGCTACTACGCCAAAGATAGGATAAATATTTTGTGATATCGTATCCAAAAATATATTACCTGGTATTAGCCATGGAACTCCGTTAAGAAAAAAATATCTACTAAACTCGCTGATAACAAATATAGAAGAAATAAAAAGAACACTAAAAAAGTTGTTGTTTATTTTAGTAAAACATAAGGCTGATTTTAGTATCAATAGAGGGGAAGTAAATATTAATGTTAATATTACAATTAATAGAATATATATAATTGAAGACATTGCTATTGTTGTTTCTCCGTAATAGTAAACACTTACTATTATCCAGGACATTCCTAATCCCCAATGCCCCAAACCCCAGCAAAAAACCTTCCAAAAGACACCATTATTATTTGATATTAATAAGCGAATCAAATAACCATAAGATATGAAAATTAAGAATTTAATTGAAAAGGGTGCAAATGCAAAAATTCCTATTAATCCAAATAATGCTGGAATAATAAAATTTAGAATCTTCATTTATTTATTAAAACAATAAACTTCTTTATTCTTCTATTATCTGTGTCTGAAACCTTTATTGAGATATTCTCTAATTTAATTTTATCGCCAATCTTTGGTAACACTCCAAATTCAGATATAAATAAGCCTCCCAAAGTTTCGGCATCAACAGTAAGTGGATCTAGTTCAAGTTTAAAGAAACTAACAAACTCTTCTATTTCAATTTTTGCATCTACATTATATTTATTAGTTGAGACTTCTATTATTTCTTGCTCTTCGATGTCATGTTCATCTTCAATCTCTCCAACTAATTCTTCAAGAATATCTTCAATTGTAATAAGTCCACATATTTCTCCGTATTCATCTATAACTACCGCTAAATGAGATCTATCTTGTTTAAATTCTTCTAGAAGTGAATCAGCCTTTTTGGTTTCAGGAACAACATTTGGATCTCTAAGCATCTCATTAATATCAAAATCGGCAGTACCTTTAAATAGTTTTGGTAAGATATCTTTAGCTAATAAGATACCAGCTACCTCATTTCTTTCCTCACCCAAGACTGGATATCTAGAGTGGCCTGATTCAATAATTCTTTTGATAATTTCGTTAGTATCGTCTTTAACTTGTATTGTTACCATATCAACTTTTGGAATCATTATCTCTTTTACAGTGATATCTCCTAAACGAATTGCTTTACTGGCAATTGATTCTGCCTCTTTATCAATTATTTTTTGATCAACAGCATCTTTTAGAAACTCAGTTACTTCAGATACACTTTGAGTTTTTATGAAAAATGGATTTCTAAAATATTTTTTTAATTTATTAATAATCCCCGACGGAGGCTTATTATCATCTTGATTTTGTTTTTCGTTCATGAATAATATGGATTGTCGATATTTATTTTTTTAAGTAGTTTTATCTCTTTATTTTCCATTTGAGCTGCCATTTCATTATTTTTATGATCAAGCCCTAATATATGATATACGCCATGAATTAACATGTGAATTAAATGATCATCAAATTTTTTATTTTGTTGACGAGATTCTTCTTCTAAATATTGATAACTTATTGCAATATCACCCAAATCTCCTGTGATTGACTTTGAAATATCTTCATTTGTAAAAGATAGTACATTTGTGGGTGAATTTTTCTTTCTGTACCTTTTGTTTAGTTCTTGTATTTCATTATTATTTAAAATTTTTAAATTCACAGAACAGTTGGAGAGCTTTTCTTCTTCACAAATTAATGAAAAGGCCATATTAAGTTTATTTTCAAGTTGAGTTGAAATTGAAAAATCTCCTGATGTTAAAATATTGAGACTCACTTATAAACCTAACTTGTCCTCAAAATATTTATAAGCATCAATAATTTTTTTAACTAAAGGATGTCTCACAACATCTGATGATGAAAAGTTAGTAAAGCCTATGCCATCAGTATCTTTAAGAACTTCTATAGCATCTGACAAACCTGATTTAATATTTTTTGGAAGATCTATTTGAGTTAAATCTCCATTAATTACAAGATAAGAACCAAAGCCCATTCTAGTTAAAACCATCTTCATTTGTTCTTTTGTTGTATTTTGGCTTTCATCGACAATTATAAATGAATTATTTAGTGTCCTTCCTCTCATATATGCTAAAGGAGCTATTTCAACAATACCTCTTTCAAGTAGTTTTTCAGTTTTTTCAACTCCGAGCATCTCATATAAAGCATCGTAAAGAGGGCGAAGATATGGATCAACTTTTTGAGATAAATCTCCTGGTAAAAACCCAAGTTTTTCACCAGCTTCTACTGCAGGCCTTATTAAAATAATTCTATCAACTTTTTCATTTAAAAGATGATCAACTGCTAATGCAACAGCCAGGTATGTTTTTCCAGTTCCAGCAGGACCAATTCCAAAGTTAATTTCATTATTTGAAATATTTTCAATATAAGTTTTTTGATTTTTTCCTCTTGGCATGACACTTTTTTTAGGCGTTTTGATTTTAATAACATTAGTCATGTTTTTATCTGACTCTTGTATACATAAATTTAGTGTTTCGCTATTAATCTCAATTCCTTGGCCTGCTGCTTCGTATAACTTTCTTAAAGCATCTACGGATAGATCAACATCTTTTTTGTCTCCTTTAATTTTAAGATTATTACCATTTTGAAAAATCTTTACATTAAATGTCTTTTCTACAAATTTAAGATTTTCATTAAGCTCACCAACGAACCTAACCATAACATTTGCATCTGAGGGTTGTAATTCTAGACTAGTTAAAGATGAATCAGTTGACATTAATTTTGTAAATTACCCCTTAAACAATTTGGAAGTGCTTCATTAATTTGAATATTAATCATTTGCCCAACTAAATCAATATCATTTGATGGAAAATTAACAACTCGATTACATATAGTTCTTCCTTGTAATTGTCCTGGATCTCTTTTTGACTGTCCATAGACTAAGCAGTTTTGCAATGTACCAACCTTCTTTCTGCTAAATCCAAATGAAAGTTGGTTTAGTCTCTCTTGAAGAATATTTAATCTTTCTTTTTTTTCTTCTTGAGTCACATCATCTTCCATATCTGATGCAGTTGTATTTGGTCTGGGACTATATATAAAACTAAACGTGACTTACAAGCTCTGGTACCTTATCGTAAACTTCAACAAGATCATCTTTAAATTCATGTGGATGGCTTGTTGTATACCTAATCCTTTCAATATTTTCTATTTTTGCTGTTAACTCAATCAATTTAGCTAAAGAAGATTTTTCACCTTTATAGGTGCCCTTAAAATTGTTTACATTTTGACCCAATAAATGAATCTCTCTTGTTCCATTTTCTGCAAGTGCAGATATCTCATTCAAAATATCTTCAATTGTTCTTGATACCTCATGACCTCTTGTTTTTGGAACAACACAAAAAGAACAATATTTATTGCAGCCCTCAATGATTGAAACAAACGCTGAGGGTTCACCAGTTCCATGCACAGGAATATGATTAAATTTTTCTAATTTTGGAAATGAAATATCAACTTGATTAATGTTCGTTTTATTTTTATTCTCATATAGCTCTGGTAATTTGTGAAGTGTCTGAGGTCCAAATACGATATCTACTGCAGGAGCTCTTTTGATTATATTTTCACCTTCTTGTGATGCAACACATCCTCCTATAGCAATTTTCAAATCAGGATTTTTATCTTTTATTTTTCGCCATCTTCCAATTTGATGAAATACCTTTTCTTGTGCTTTTTCCCTTATCGAACAGGTGTTAAGGATTAAAAGATCTGCTTCCTCTTCATTTTCTGCTAATTCAAAGCTTTCTTTTTCTTCTAAAAGATCAAACATTTTTGCAGAATCATATTCATTCATCTGACAACCATGTGTTTTTATAAATAATTTTTTTGTCATATTTAATTAACTTTCTATAACTTTAATTATCAAATATTATTCCCATATAATTAAGTATTATGAAAACAAAAAATGTTTACAAGATAATTTTCATTCAGCTCGGTGAAATTTATGAAGTTTTTGCTAAACAAATTTACCAAAGTGATATGTACGGTTTTATCGAGGTGGAAGAGTATATCTTCAATAAAGATAAACAGCTAGTAGTTGATCCAAGTTCAGAAAAACTAAAAAATGAATTTTCAATGGTTGAGAGAAGTTATATACCTATCAACTCTATTGTGAGAATTGATGAAGTTAACGAAACTGGCGAGGCAAAAATAAAAGAGAATAAGGGTCAAGTAAGTCCTTTTCCTTTAAACATCCAACCCTCTAACAAAAAAGAGTAAATTATTCTGGCATAAATAGTTTTTTATAAAATCTAAGTTCTTCTACAGACTCTTTGATATCTCCAAGAGCTCTATGAGATCCTTTTTTTTCATAAATTTGGGCTTCATTCATCCAGCGTACAGCAACTTCTTTGAAAGACGAGACATCAATATGTCTATAATTAAAGTACGCCTCTAATCTTGGCATGTATTTTGATAAGAAGCGTCTGTCATGAGAAACAGTATTTCCACACATAGGTGACATATTTTCTCCTACATATTTTGAAATAAAACCTAAGGTTTCAATTTCTGCAATTTGTTCTGTTATGTTACTTTTTAAGACTTCATCTGTTAAACCAGACGATCCGTGCTGATTTTGATTCCATTCATCCATAGATTTAAGAATTTCTTTAGGTTGCGAAATTATTAAATTAGGGCCCTCTGCAATAATATTTAGACTGGAATCAGTTATTAGAGTAGCTATTTCGATAATTTTTTCTTTATCTGGATCTAAACCAGTCATTTCTAGATCAATCCAGACTAAATTATCTCTTGATTGTAAAGTTTTCATATCTTTTTATAATCGCCTCTTTAGTGTATTTTGTTCCTATTATGAAAAAAGTTCAAACTGGACAGATTGTAGAATTTTATTCAAATAGCTGTTTGGTTAAGACAAAATTTGGTGAATTCTCATGCTTAGCAATAAAAAACGTTGTTGTTGGTGACTTTGTTGAGCTAGAAATTATTCAAGATAGCAAGAAGCTAAATGGAAAAATTCTTAGCATTCAAGAAAGAAAAACTAAACTTTCTAAATCAGATGGTAGCAGAACAAAGCTATTTGCAGCAAACATAAGTCATGTAGGAATAATAGTTACGCCAAAACCAAAAACTTCTTCAGAATTTATAGATAAATGGATATTAAAATCAAAACTATCAAATATAGAACCTTTCATTATTAATAATAAAATCGATATTGAATCTGATAATGAATATAAAATTAAGCTTGATATCTATAAAAGCTTAGGCATAAGTACTGTTGATTGCTCTGCAAAGCATGGTGATAATCTTAAAGAACTTATAGATTTTTTAAAACAAAAATCTGTTCTTTTTGTTGGTAATTCTGGTGCAGGCAAATCAACTCTATCATCTAAGCTTATAGGAAAAAAACTTAAAACAAATTCTTTGTCTAATGAGCAAGGTGTTCATACAACTTCAATATCATCATTATATGAATTGCAAAATAATACAAAAATAATAGATTCACCTGGAATGCGAGATATTGAAATAAAAAATTATAGTAAAGATCATATTATCCATGGTTTTGAGGAAATTCTTGAAGCATCTAAAGGTTGCAAATTTGCAAATTGTAATCATATTAATAACAAAGGCTGCTTTGTCATTGAAGGTCTGGCGAATGGTCAAATTAATCAAAGTAGATACAATAACTTCATAAAATTTAGAGATAATGGGTAACAAAAACAAAAAGACACATTTTGGCTATCAGGAAGTTAACGAAGCTGACAAGAGTAAGTACGTTGGAGAGGTTTTTACCTCAGTAGCAAAAAACTACGACATTATGAATGATGCAATGTCTTTTGGTATGCATAGACTATGGAAGAAAATCTTAGTTGAGCTAGCCGCTGTTGGTGAAAAAGATGTCATTTTAGATATAGCAAGTGGGACAGGAGATATTGCTAAGTTAATATCAAAAGAATATCCAAATACAAAAATTTTTATGAGTGACATAAATTATGAAATGCTTGATGAGGGAAGAAATAGAGCAATTGACGAAAGCTTCAACTCAAATTGTTCTTTTTGTCAGCTGAGTGGTGAAAGCTTGCCCTTCAAAGATTCTTCATTTGACCTAATAACGGTTGGTTTTGGTCTAAGAAACTTCACAGATAAACAAAAAGGTCTTTCTGAAATGAAGAGATGTTTGTCAAAAAATGCGAGGCTTCTGGTTTTAGAATTCTCAAAGCCAATTAATCCAATGTTTTCAAAGTTATATGACTGGTATTCTTTTAACATACTTCCTAAGCTTGGATCTATTCTTGCAAATGATTCTGAAAGCTATAAATACCTTGCTGAATCTATAAGAATGCATCCAGATCAGGAATCTCTTAAAAAGATGATCTTACAAAGCGGTTTTAAGGAATGTAGATTCTTTAATATTTTAAATGGAGTTGTGGCTATACATATTGCTTACAATGATTGATATAAATAAATTATTTATTAGACTTCTAGAAGATCTTGAGGAGTCATCTCCTAATCTAAGAAAATCTCTTAAAGAAATTTCGCCAATAGAATTTTGTGTAAACATAAAAGGGCATAAAAATATCTACATTAAAATTGATAATAAAGATTCTGAAATATCTTTTGGAAAAAATAATCCTCAATTTGAAATTAGAGGATCTTTAATTGAATTATTAAATTCACTAGTTTCTAAGAAATTAAATAAAAATCTCATTTTTGGAAACTCCGAACTAGCTATTGTTTTTGTAAATATTATTCTTAAATCAAATATTGATATTATTTATTTAATTGATAAATACTTTGGAAACACGTCAGCTGTTTTTGCATACTCTGTTTTGAAACTTTTTAAGTCCTCTGATAATGACTCAGATATTGAATATGAAAATATTCGCAAGCGACTAAGAGAAATTTCTATTAAACTTGATAGGTTAGAAGCCATTAAAGGTATATGAATTTTATTATCGTAATATATGAGTTATTTAGAATGTTATTTTTTGGTATTCAAAAAGGAATATTCTATAAACCTAATGGAGTAAAACTAGCTAGCTACTTAGAATCATTGGGACCAATATTTACAAAATTTGGTCAACTTTTATCTACAAGAACAGATATTCTTGATGTTGAAACTGCAAAAGATTTAGAAAGTCTTACAGATAGTTGTAAGCCATTTAATGTTGAGACACTTAAGAAAATAGTTGAATCTGAGTTAGGAGATTCAATAGAAAATATTTTTGAATCATTTAATGAAAAACCCTTAGCAGCAGCATCTCTAGCGCAAGTTCACTCAGCAACACTAAGTAATGGTGATCATGTTGTAGTAAAAGTCCTTAGGCCAAACATACATAAGAAAGTAAAAAGAAATCTAAGATTACTTAAATCGGCAGCAAAAATATTTTCTTATATTTACAGTGAAAGTTATAGATTAAAGCCAAATGAGGTCGTGCGAGATTATGAATCTACAATATTAAAAGAGTTGGATTTAAAACTTGAAGCCTCCAATACAAATTTAACTAGAAAAAATTTTTTAAACTCAAATGAATTATACATACCGGAAGTTTATTGGGACCTTACAACTTCAAATGTTATGGTCTTAGAAAAAATTGATGGCATCCCATGCACAGACATAGAACAAATTGAAAAATATGGAATAAATAAAAAAATTCTTGCCGAAAATGGAGTCATGATATTTCTTAATCAAGTTTTTAGAGATAACTTTTTTCATGCCGATATGCATCCAGGCAATATATTTGTTTCAAAAAAGAATGTTGAAAATCCTGGATATATTGCAGTTGATTGTGCGATAACTGGCTCATTGTCAAATGAGGAGCGATATATATTGGCTAGAATGCTGCAATCTGTTCTTAAACAAAACTATAAAGCTCTTGCTAATTTATTCATTAGCTCTGGTTGGGTTAAAGCGGATACAAATAATATTGAACTTGAAAATACCCTAAGAGCTTGTTGTGAACCCATATTTGAGAAGCCTTTGTCAGAGATAGAGTTTGGTAAGTTACTTATATATCTTTTCCAAAGCACTAGACAATATGGTTTATCTCTTCAAACCTCCTTAGTTTTGCTTCAAAAAACATTAATTCATATCGAAGGTATGGGAAGACAAATATATCCAGAACTTGATTTCTGGGGTATTGCGGAACCTTACTTAGATAATTGGTTAAATGAGCAATTTAGCCCATTAAAGTTGAAAGATTACATTATTGAAAATAAAGAAGATATTTTGCTTAAAGCATCAGAGATTCCAGCTATAATTTTTGAAACGCTCGATGAAATAAGAAGTTTTTCTAGTAATAAAAATGCAGATGCTTTAAAAGCAAATGAATTAGAAATTCAATTATCAAAACAAAAAAACATTAATAGGGTATTCGGTATTGGTATAATTGTAATTATAACTATCATGTTGATAGTTAATTAGGAGTATTTATGGGTTTTGGCGGAATAAGTATATGGCAGTTATTAATTATTTTAGTTGTTGTGCTTCTTATATTTGGTAGTGGAAAACTTAAATCACTTGGTTCAGATTTAGGCTCCAGCATAAAAGGTTTTAAGAAAGCAGTTAAAGACGAAGACTCCAAAGAAAAAGAAGACTAAAATTGTTTCAGATTGGCTTTCTAGAAATTCTAATTATTCTAATATTAGGTTTAATAATCATTGGTCCTAATAGGCTTCCAGTTGTGGTTAAAGCCACATTAAAATTCTTTAAAAAAATTGAAAATAAATTTAATCTTTTTAAAAAAGACATTGAGGCAGACATTGGTGTAGATGAACTTAAGAAAGATGTTTTTAACGAGTTAAAAATGGAAGAGTTTGAAAAAAACAAAGAGCCTGATAATGACTAAAGATTCGATTTCAAATCATCTCCTTGAATTAAGATCAAGATTATTAAAAGTAATTGTTCTTTTTGTTGCCCTTTCGATATTAGGAATTCCATTTGCCGCTGATATTTATTCCTTTATTGCAGCTCCTCTATTAGCTTCATTGCCTGAAAGTAGCTCAATGATAGCTACAGAGGTTGCATCACCATTTATGGCGCCAATTAAACTAGTTTTTTATGTAGCTTTATTATTTTCTATGCCTTGGCTTTTTTTTCAAATATGGATGTTTATTGCGCCAGGATTATATGAAAGCGAAAGGAGATTTACTGCTCCTTTGATGATCTCAACAATCCTTTTATTTTTTTGCGGAGTAAGCTTTGCATTCTTTGTAGTATGTCCAATTATATTCAAGTTTTTTGTTGGAATGGCTCCAGACTCAATTCAAGTCATGACAGATATAAATCAGTATCTAAGTTTTATATTTAAACTTGTTTTTGCATTTGGCATTGCATTTGAGATACCCATTGCAACAATTCTCTTAATTAATAACAAAATTGTTACTAAGGCATCATTAATTGCGGCAAGACCATATTTAATAATACTATTTCTTGTTGTAGGCATGTTACTCACTCCACCTGATATTTTTTCACAATTGTTTTTAGCAATTCCTATGTGGATTTTATTTGAAATTGGAATATTATTTTCAAGAAATAAATAATTACTTATTTAAATTTATAAGCGTTCTGTAGAAAAACCATGGGAGTAATAACCAAGGCATTTGAGACTGCAACATTATTGTTCTTTCATTAAATTCAAAAAGAATTGGATTAATGTATGGACCAAGCGGTGATAGGGGAGCCCAAGATAAAGCCTTTCCTTCTGCCAGTTGATCATGATATAGAAACATTTCTACTAAAATATTTTGACCGATACACCATAATAATAAGACGACAAAAGCACTCCATTTCCATTTCATAAATATGCTTTTATCTTTTCCATGAGAAATCCACATTAACCATACGCCACCCAAGAGCACTGCTCCAGCATCGCCCATTGAATTCATTAACCAATTAATATTCTTTGGTAACCACGTATTAAGATTTTCAGATCTTCTTATATCAACAGGATCCCCATCTAGCCATCCAAAGGTAAACCAAAGCTCCCATCCTAACGAGCAAATCACAATGGCAATTAAATAAAATGTTGGAATCCACTTAGGTAAATTTGATTTGTTTTTGAAATAAATTAAAAAAGGTAAGAATACTGCCAAATAGACTATTGTTATTACTCTTGCCTCCTCAAAAGACATTTATTAGAGTCCTAGTCTTTTAGTCCAATTATCGTCAGATGGTCTCTCGTGATTTACTACCAAATCCACTAATTCCTCAGGATTATCAGAAACTAATAATTCTTTAAGGTTTGCTGAAGAAATAAATCCTTCTTCAACAGCCTTATCAAACCATTTTAGTAAATGATCGTAGTAACCTTCAGTATTTAAAATGCCCACGGGTTTATTGATTATTCCTAATTGATTGCTCGCCATAATTTCCGCTAACTCATCAAGCGATCCTACTCCACCAGGGAGTACTATAAACGCATCTGATCTAGACATAAATTCATCTTTACGATCAAGAAGTGTATCTGTAACTACAATTTCATTAAGTCTTGGATTTGCTAACTCTAATGCATGAAGAGATTTTAAAGATATACCAAGAACTTCAACACCATTATCAAGAGCGGTATCTGAAATTATCTTCATTAAACCAACATTTCCTCCTCCAAAAATAACATTGATACCTTTCTTTGCTATTGCTTCTGAAATAATCTTTGCTGATTGAGCATATTTAGGATTTTTGCCTTCATGAGCACCGCAGAAAATTGAAATATTGTTCATATTATTTAAGTTTTAAAATTAAAAGTTACTGGTCCTATGTTTGTCAAAGATATTTCCATAAAAGCTCCAAATTTACCTTCTTTAACATTAGGAAATGATTTTTTAAATTCACGAACAAATTCATCATACATTAATTTTGCATTATCTGGTTGAGCTGCCTTATGAAAGCTTGGCTTATTGCCTTTATTTGTAATTGCAGCCAAGGTAAATTGACTCACTATTAAGACTTCTTTTCCTGAATCATTTAAAGGTGATGAGGTTATTCCTTTTGGGCCATCTAACATCCTAAAATTTAAAAGCTTATTCACCATATTATTTATGTTTTGAGACACATCATCTTTCTCAACGCACACAAACATTAAGCATCCATCTCTAATAGAAGTAAAAATTTCGCCGTCAATAACTATTTCTGCGCTAGAGACTCTTTGAACAGTTGCTAACAAGTGTTATCTGTCTTCAAGTTCTTCTTCCCATTTGCCAAGGGAAGCGAGTTTATTCATTTCTGCCCTGTGAGATAATTCATCTTGAGAAATGAAAACATTTTCTGGCTTTCCACCCCATGCTTGCAATGCTGCAGCTTGAAGAGCGCGTCCATAAGAAAAACTTAATTTCCAAGAAAAGCCACCAATCTTGTTCATCGCATCTAAATGAGCAGTAGCCAAGATATCTGACTGACCTCCAGATAAAAATGCTATGCCAGGAAGATCAGACGGAACATTCTCAGTTAAACATTCTAAAGTTCTCTTAGCGACCTCGCCAATGCTAGCTTGAATGTCTGAGTCTTTTCCAGAAGTAACCATATTAGGTTTTAGGATAGTGCCCTTTATATTTACCCCCTTTTTATCAAGATGATCAAACAGCGATTTTAAAGAACGATCAGATGCGTCATAGCAATCATCAATAGAGTGAACTCCATCCATTAATACTTCTGGTTCTACTATAGGAACCATTCCATTATCTTGAGCACATTTTGCATAATCCGCTAATGCCTGCATATTCGCGTCAATACATTTATCAGTTGGAATTCCTTCACCTATATTTATAACAGCCCTCCATTTAGTGAATTTAGCTCCCATAGATGAATATTCTTTTAATCTCTCAACTAATCCATCCAATCCAACTGTCACGGTTTCTCCAGGACAATCATCAATAGGTTGAAGACCCTTATCAACCTTTATTCCAGGAAGAGCATCTTGACTGGTTATTAAATCTCGAAGTAAAGTTCCGTCAGCAGCTGATTGTCTTATAGTCTCATCAAATAATATCACTCCACCAATATTGCCTTTCATTCCTTTAGACCTAAAAAGCATTTCTCTGTAATCTCTTCTATTCTCTTCGGTGGATTCAACACCAATAGAATCAAATCTTTTTCCACAAGTTGGATTGCTTTCATCAGCAGCTAAGATACCTTTGCCATCTGCGACAATATAGGCTGCTATATCTTCAATATTATTTAGTGACATAAATTAACTCCCTATTTTTTTGAATTTAGAGCTTTAATAGAAGGTAAAACTTTACCCTCCATAAATTCTAAAAAGGCGCCCCCGCCTGTTGAACAATATGATACATCATCTGATTTAATATATTTATTTATTGCCGACAATGTTTCGCCTCCTCCAGCAAGAGAAAAAGCATTAGACTTAGCAATTTCTTTAGAAAGTTCCTTTGTGCCATTTTCAAATAAAGAATTTTCAAATACTCCCATAGGTCCATTCCAAAGAATAGTCTTAGCATTATTAATTAAAGTCTTTGTCTCCTGCTCTAGGTATAAATCTAAAATCATTTCATCATTACCAATATTACTTATTGAGGTTTCTTTTATATCCTCTCCTTCAAATGTTTTAGATGTTAATACTCTATTAGGTAGTATGACTTTACCTTTATCCAAGATGCTCTTTGCTATTTCTAACATTGATTCTTCAGTTAGTGAGTTTCCAACATTAAGGCCTGAAGACTTTATAAAAGTATTTGCAATACCTCCACCTACAATAATATGGTCTGCGACTTCATTAATATGCTTTATAAGATCAAGTTTTGTAGAAACTTTTGCGCCACCTATAATAGCAACATAAGGTCTTTCATATTTTTTAAGTGCCTGCGATAAGAAATTTTCTTCTTTCTCTAGCAATAGCCCAGAGCAAGCTATTGGAGCATTCATTATTGCAGCATGAGTCGATGCCTGTTCTCGGTGCGCAGTCCCAAAAGCATCAAAAACATATATATCTCCAAGAGATCCTAATTTATTACCTAACTCTTGAGAGTTCTCTTTTTCTCCTTCAAAAAATCTTATATTTTCCAAAACTTGAATATTTGATGATGACTTAAAAATTTTGTTAGATTCTAATGTATCAATGAGTTCAACATCCATGTTTATGATTTTACTTAGTTCATTTGCAACAGGTTTTAGTGAAAACTCTTCCTCAAAATTTCCTTCAACGGGTCTACCCAAATGACTTATCAAAAGAACTTTTGCATTATTTTCAAGTGCGTATTCAATAGTTGGCAAGCATGCCTTAATTCTTGTTGAATCAAGAACGTCTCCATCTTTAATTGGGACGTTTATATCCACTCTAATGACTAAGTTTTTATTATTAAGATCTAATGATGATAGGTTAATCATTTAGTAATGATTTAGCTGAATTAACAACATTTTCAGTATTAAACCCAAAATGCTCAAGTAATTCACTGCCTGGAGCAGATTCTCCAAAACTTTCTATTCCAATTACTTTATCTTTTCTATTTAAAATCCTGTACCAAGAATTAGGATGACTACACTCAACAACGAGTATTGGTTTATCAGGATTAATTATTGAACTCTGAAATTCCTCAGATTGCTGTAAAAATAAATCTAAAGACGGCATTGATACAACATTTGCAGAGATAGAGTGACTTTTTAATTCTTTTGCTGCATCTATAATCAATTGAACTTCGCTTCCTGATGCAATGAGAGTAATATCAGAGTTGTCACTTTCATCGATAAGGTAACCACCCTTGTTAATTAAAGATAATTGATCTTCAGTACGTGATATTGCTGAAGTTCCTTGTCTGCTAAAAATTAAACAAGTTGGTATTTTTTTTGATTTAACTGCCTCGTTCCAAGCTACCGCAGTTTCTACAAGATCTGCCGGCCTCCAGCTATTTAAATTTGGAGTAGATCTCAGAGTTACCATATGTTCTACAGGCTGATGTGTTGGACCATCTTCACCTAGAGCTACTGAATCATGTGTATATACGAAAATACTTGGTATCCCCATTAAGGCTGATAATCTTACTGCATTTCTAGCATAGTCAGTAAATACCAAGAAAGTTGCGCCATATGGTTTTATGCCACCATGAAGAACCATTCCATTCATAATTGCAGACATTCCAAACTCTCTTACTCCATAGTTAATATGATTACCTGAAGGATTTTCATTTGAGAAAGTAGAGCTTGATGATGAAAAAGTATTATTTGATGGAGTTAAATCAGCAGATCCACCAATTAATTCTGGTAATTCTTTTACAAAAAAATCAAGGCATGCTTTTGAGCACTTTCTTGTTGCCATTGGCGTATTGTTTTTATAACATTCTGACAAGAAGGTTTTAAAACTATTCTCAAAATCATCAGGTAAGTCGCCCTTGATTCTTCTTCTAAGTTCTGCTGATTTATCAGGATATTTTTCATCGTAGGTTTTAATCAAATTATCCCAATCCAAATTTAATTCAGAGCCTTTTTTGGTTGAATCCCAAAAATCATATGCCTCTTGAGGAACTTTAAATGCATCATGATCCCAATTTAGAGCTTCTCGGGTTCTTATTACTTCTTCCTCTCCCAAAGCTGCTCCATGAACATCAGCAGTTCCTGACTTATTTGGAGATCCAAAACCAATTATTGTCTTACAAAAAATCATTGTTGGTTTATTTGTCTCATTTTTTGCATCGACTATAGCTTTATCAATTTCTTCAATATTATGGCCATCTACACATATAGTTTGCCAACCATAACTATCAAACCTTTTTATAGAGTCATCTGTAAACCAATTTTCAATTTCTCCATCAATTGAAATTCCATTTTGGTCGTAAAAACAAATTAGTTTTCCTAGTTTGTGTGTTCCAGCAAATGAACATGCCTCATGCGAGATTCCTTCCATAAGACAACCATCACCTAAAAAAGCATATGTATAGTGATTAATTGGTTTAATATCATCTTCATTAAATTCGGCTGCCATTATTTTTTCTGATACCGCCATGCCAATAGCGTTCGCAATTCCTTGGCCTAATGGGCCTGTGGTTGTTTCAATTCCAATATCTATATCGTATTCGGGATGTCCAGGAGTTTTTGAATGTAACTTCCTAAAATCTTTAAGATCGTCTATTGATATATCGTATCCAGTTAGATGAAGTAAGCTATACAAAAGCATCGAACCGTGCCCATTAGAAAGAACAAATCTATCTCTATCAAACCAATGAGGATTAAGCGGATTATGATTTAAGTGTTTGCCCCATAACGAAGTTGCTATTTCTGCCATCCCCATAGGCATGCCAGGATGACCAGAATTAGCTTTTTGAACAGCATCGATGGATAGAAATCTTAATGCGTTAGTAGGAACTGTATGCTGCAAATTTTTTCCCCGTTAGATAAAAAGATAATAATATTTTTGCAATAAAAAGCAACGACATAATTTAAATATTTCATGTTTTTTGATATAAAATAGCCATATTGTGATCTCAATTCTTTTTTAGTAAGCACTCTATAAAATAATTCTTCACAGTTTAAATTCAGGGAGAGAAAAATGAGTTATATATTTACTTCAGAGTCTGTTTCGGCAGGACATCCAGATAAGGTCTGTGATCAAATTTCGGATGCTGTTTTGGACGCATATTTAGCGGTAGATCCTAATAGTAGAGTTGCATGCGAGACTATGATTAAAAATAATATGGTATTTATTGCTGGTGAAATAACTTCAACTGGAAGCCCTGATTTGGAACCTGTAGTAAGACAGACCATTAAGGATATCGGATACGATAATGATGAATATGGCTTTAATGGTGACACATGTGAATTTACAAACTTAGTATTTGAACAATCTCCAGACATTTCTCAAGGAGTTACCGAAGGAGAAGGCGAAAACCTAGAACAAGGTGCTGGAGACCAAGGGCTGATGTTTGGTTATGCCTGTACTGAAACTGAAGCACTTATGCCTCTTCCAATTGATCTTTCTCATAGACTAGTACGACAACAAGCAGAGGTTATGAAAAGCAATGAGCTTTCATGGCTAAGACCTGATGCAAAAAGTCAGGTAAGTGCAATTTACTCAGATGACGGAAAGACGATTGAAGGTCTTTCAGCAATTGTACTTTCAACCCAACATGATGAAGATGTTATACAAGATGAAATTAAAGAAGGAGTAATGGAAAATATCATTAAGCCAATTGTTCCTCAAGAATGGATACTAGATTCAACAAAGATATATATCAATCCAACAGGTAAATTTGTAATTGGTGGTCCAGTTGGTGATTGCGGCCTTACTGGAAGAAAAATTATTGTAGACACCTATGGCGGTATGGCAAGACATGGTGGTGGTGCATTTTCAGGAAAAGATCCATCAAAAGTGGATAGATCAGCAGCCTATGCAGCTAGATATGTAGCTAAAAATATTGTTGCAGCCGGGCTTGCGGATTATTGTGAAATCCAAGTTTCATATGCAATTGGAGTAGCTAAACCTACATCAATTAATGTAAATACGTTTGATAGCGAAAAAATATCAAAAGAGGCTATTGAAAAAATAGTTGAAGAAAAATTTGATCTTAGGCCTAAAAGTCTTATAAATATGCTTGATCTCAAAAGACCAATCTATCTTCCGACAGCGGCTTATGGTCATTTTGGAAGGACTGATATTGATCTTTCATGGGAAAAGACTGATAAAGCTTCAGAAATTTCACAATAAATAAATATAAGGAAATTAATATGGAAAACGATTATAAAGTTGCTGATATAAAACTTGCAGAATTTGGAAGGAGAGAAATATCTCTTGCAGAAAATGAGATGCCAGCCTTAATGGCGTTGAGGGATAAATATAGAGATGAGCAGCCTTTGGCTGGTGCAAAAATAATGGGATGCATTCACATGACTATTCAGACTGCTGTTTTGATGGAAACATTACTTGATCTTGGAGCAGAATTAAGATGGTCATCCTGTAACATATTTTCAACACAGGATCACGCAGCAGCAGCAATGGCTGCAAAAGGAGTTCCTGTATTTGCTTGGAAAGGTGAAACTGAAGAGGAGTACGAGTGGTGCATTGAACAAACTATTTGTAAAGATGGGAAGCCATGGGATGCAAATATGATTCTTGATGATGGAAGTGATCTTACATCAATGGTGCATGCTAAATTTCCTGACATGTTAGAGACTATCCATGGTGTGTCTGAAGAAACAACTACTGGGGTGCATAGGTTAAAAGAAATGCTTGAAAAAGGCGAACTAAAAATTCCTGCTATTAATGTAAATGACTCAGTTACAAAAGCAAAAAATGATAATAAATATGGATGCAGACATAGTCTTAATGATGCTCTAAAAAGA
>LULE01000761.1_pt1 | contig 22199 bp, 40 predicted proteins | sample 728231 | NCBI WGS metagenome assembly LULE01 (sample SAMN03860297, study PRJNA289734) | marine metagenome | biome: seawater column; feature: ocean; material: water; isolation source: Red Sea water column Station 192 - depth 10m | place: Saudi Arabia: Red Sea | collected 2011-10-15 | depth 10 m | reverse complement strand
ATCTTCCCATACAACACAATATTCTGTTCTTACAGGCTCTAGCTTTTCTTTTGCCCAACACAATCTATCCCAAAGATGTGTGCCTTGAAATTCTGGTGTTTTTATTGTCATGCTAAAACTCCATAAGCTGACGTTCCTGTAACTTGGTCTGTTGCTGTGTTTGCATCATTAAAAGTTCGTGCATCATATCCAGTTGTTGCTCTTGCAGCTATGGTGCAAACTCCCATTGATGAATTAAATATAGTTCCATGATAAACAGTATTATTAGTAGATAAATTATTAGTAAAAACGAAACTATAATCACCTGTTCCGTCATCAGAAGATGAACTAATGTTGAATGAGTCACCAGTTAAACCTGCATCACTATTTGCAAACGTATATGATTTTGCACAACCATTCAAAAGATAGTCGGTATCAATACTTCTTGCAGTGCCATCTATCTGCCCACTTGTCGTTAATGTATCAAATGCTATTGTTCCGTTTGCCATTATGCCAAGTCTCCATGTACAACAGATATTGCAGTGTTAGTGTCTTGTCTATTTGCTGTTCCGTTAGCTAAACTATTTACTTGATGATGAGTTGTAGCATTATCAGAATATCTATTACCAATTTGTTGATCACTATCTCTAGAGCCATTTGTAGTAACCATAAAAAATTGTGCGTTCATATTATTTGTATATGTCTGTTTATACTGCCCTGTTCCAACATCTGAAATGGAACTTGCATTTAATGAATCTCTTATAGTATCATTAGTGCCATCAAAATGGTTAAAGCCTTTTGCCAAGCCTTGTTGAATACTTGTTTGTGCTGAACCCTCACCTCTAATAGTCAAAGAGTTTGCACTTGCACTCACTACAGGTGTTGAGCCAATAGTTATGGTTGTTGCAGTGGACTTACCAGTTAATGTATCAACAATAATAGTACTCATGCTAAGTCTCCGTGTATAGAACCCAATGTAGGAAAATCACCTATACCACCATTTTGATACGTTTTTATTCTTAATGAAGTGGATTCTATTCCTGCAAGTTGTTCACCACCTGAACTAGGTTGCCCATCATGGGCAACAGTTGAACCTTTACCTGTTCCATAATTTGCGTTGTTCATATTATTGCTAAATACAACTGAAAAATCCCCAGTTCCTGTGTCTGTTACACTACTAGCATTAAATGAGTCAGCTAAAGAACTTCCATCAGTAACTTTATAAAACCACATTTTAGCTAATCCTTGAACAATACTAGTTGTAGTACCTCCACCATCTGATGTGGCTACTGCGTTAGTGCCGATGGTGTGAACGCCTGTCACTGCAAGAGTTCCGCCTATTGTGGCATTTGCACCACTCAAAGTTATGGCAGTATCAGTGCCACTTGTGCCTTGTATTTTATTAACTCGTATCTCACTCATAAAATCACTAGCCTTCCACCATCATTAACAGTAATGGTTTTATTGCTTGCTACAGTTAGTGGACCTGTAACATTAGCATTTTCTGATGCAGTTATTGTAATATCATCTGATAGGGTTTGCACATTAGTTCTGAATATACCACTGGCTTTGTATGTACCACTTAATTCAACTGGTGGTGTTACTGTGCCAATCGTTCTAAACAAATAATATACAAAAATATTATTACCAGAATTACTAGATGGTGCGGCAGTAAATGTTAAAGTTGTACCACTAGATACGGCATAAGCTACTGATGGCTCTTGTATAACGCCATCTACAGATACCAAAATATCTTCATCAGATCCTACTGCGTGTTCTAACGTAAATGCAGTTGTTGACCCATCACCAGAAAACTGAGTAGCCGCTTTAGGTGACACAAATCTATTAGATGGTGGATTACCAATGTATGCCATCTTATGTAATCTCCATGATGCTTAATGCTCCTGAAAGTTTATCAGCTACCGAGCAAGAAATTGTTATAGCATCAGTTGGTTGTAATACTACTTTCCCACCTGATAATATTTCTAAACTTGAACCTACTGGTATTGGTGCGTTATTTAATAGTACAGCAGTGGTGTTAGCATTACTGCTTCCACTACCTGTTCCTGCTCCTATGTTGTTTGTTTGACTAGCAGAAGAAGTGGCATCACCTGAAGTATCAGACTCAAGAAGAACTTTAGCTGTTACTTGAGCAGTATGTATATTTGTTAATATGAGTCCTATAATCACAGTAGTTGTACTAGCAGGTGTAGTATACACATGATACTCTTGTCCTGATGATATATTACTAGGTTCTGCTGCGAATGTTAATACTCTAAATGTATTTGCCATAATATTATCCTAACGCTATTGCTAAAGCTGTTGCCTCATCTGATGCCTCTGTCAATGTTATTGCAGATATATCACTTCTTGTTTCTGCTGCACTTCTACCCTCTAATCCATTTGCTGTGAATCTTGCAAAGTCATCATCAGCAACACTTGCATGATCTATCTTTACAGCATTTGTATTAGCTATGCCAAAGGTTAACGATGCCTGACCACCAATATCTGATAGCACCTCACTTGCTGACCTGCCTTCGATAGAAGTTCCTGCAACTCTAAGAAAATCATCATCTGCTACACCACTAGTAAATATAGGAATATTAGTATCAGATATTCCAAAAGTGAGTGCAGCTTGACCACCAATGTCGGACAAAACTTCACTTGCTGATCTACCCTCTATTGATGTTCCGTCTACACGCAAGAAGTCATTGTCAGCAACACCAGATGTAAATTTTGCTACGTTGGTATTAGAAATACCAGTATCTAATGTTGCAGCCGTACCCAATCCTAAAGATGTTCTAACTGTTGCACCAGTTTCTAAAACAAAATTAGATCCATCACCTACAATAAAACCACTGTCTGTTACTGCTAACCCAGCAACATCCTGTAGTTGTGCATCTAGTCTTGCATTTGGGACAGTGCCACTTGATAGGTTAGAGGCATTTAATGCAGTTAAATTACTGCCATTTGCTGCAACTATATTTCCACTTGCATCTAAAAATACTGTCTTTGATGCTGGTAATGTACAAAAAATAGTTTTAGTTCCTGCACTAAAATCAACAGCACTATCGCTGTTTGAGCTACTAATAACTGTGCTTCTTGTTATTGTGGTTGAATCACCATTGAGTGTACCCAAACCAACTTCAAACTCTGCTGTACCGGGCAATGTTACCGCATAGTATGTCGTGTTAGAATTACCAACGCCAGTGCCAAAAGTCTCAAACCCAGTTACCGCACCTGCTAATGTTAAAGCACCAGTGCCAGTTGTGGTTGTTGTTTCTTTTACTCTGTCGTTTATTACTAACGCCATTACTTCAACTCTATTGTTAAATTACCTGCATTAATTCTAAATATATCACCAGTCGCTATCGCTTTACTTGCATCTAACGCACCAACAAAAAGAACATTACCACCACCAGTTGAAGCGTTATCTGTTATGATAACATGAGTTATTGTGTCCGTGCCACCACCACCAGAGGCTGGAAACTCTATGTTAGCTGCATTTGTTGCAGTTTGTGTATCAGTTGAATCTGAACCTATTGTTGTCCAGCCAGAAGCCGCTACTTGTTGTCTTGCATAGTTTGTAAAGTCAGCTTCTGTTACAGATCCAGTTTCTGCTGCACTCACTGCTGTTGCAAGTCCAACATAAATACTGTCACCAGGTGATGAAAAGCTTAAAGAGTTATTTTTAAAAATAAAGTGTAATAGCCTTCTCTCTAAGTAATTGGTTGCTGCATTTGCTGTTGCCATTTTCTACTCCTATGTTCTTCGTGCTCTTGGTAGTCCTTGTCTGTAAGCATCTTCGTTCTCTCTTGCTTCTCCTAAATCTTTAAGTCTTTGTAAATAAAAAACATAATTTTTTTCATATTGAGCAATAACATCTGGTTCACCTTTCATATAATAGTAAGCCTCTATTAAAGATCCATACAATAATGCAAAAGGTGCATTAGTGCTTAACCACGTTGTTCCACTGTCTCCACCAGCAGTCAAACTAGCTGGTCTATAATAGTAATGTAATTCAAGTGTATAGTTAGAATCAGGAGTTGGTGCTACAATAAAATTGTCAGTATCAAATCTAGCATAGTATTTTGGTAATCCAGTTGTTGTTGAGGCTGGTGTATATTCTCGAAGGTAATTTACATCTTTTTGTAAAAGAAAACTTTCAGATCCAGATGTTGTAATTTGCAAAGAAAATGATGCAAGATAATCATTTGGCACTGTTAAAAATTGATCTGATGATGTAAAAGCACTTGTGACATTTTTTCTAAAAATATCTAAATCAACACCCTTAAATATTTTTTCTTCAGCAGCTTTGATAAAATTTGGCAAATTAGTGTCAAAGCTAGTTTCAGTATTATCTGTATAATCTTTTATAGCTGTTTTTAATGTTGCAAGTGTAAAGCTCATTAGTTTGTAATTGATACAGGCCCTGCACTAGCAAGTCCTCCACCACCTTTCTGGGTTATTGTTGCTGTTGCTCCACATGGAAACGAATAATTATTCGCATCTATATTTGTAATTGTAAATCCAGAAGCAGAGTTAATTGTTGTTGCAGCTATACCTCCAACACTAATTGCATCTCTAAATCTAACTGTATCGCTTGTTGATCTGCCGTGATTTGGTTCATTTACTGTAACTGTTGCAGAACTAGCAGTTGTTGAAAAAGCATTTAAAGGCAATAAATTAGGCACTGCCGTTTCAGTTCTGTCTGGCCTTGCATCTCTTATTGCCTCATTATCAGCTCTTACATTTGCAGGCTCTAATTGTGGATGTTTTTCTTCATACTCATCTTTGCCGACTATAGATCCATTCCACTCTTTACGAGTATCTTTTATTTTATATCTGAAACCAGATCTATCAGATATTCTATAAGCATATTTACCACTAGCAAAAGCCATTAACCTACCTTATAATAATCTAATTTTGGCACAACATTAAATGCTGACCTATCTCTATCCTCTGCCATTGCTCTTTCAAACTCTTCTTCGTACACAGTTTTTAGTAGTTGTATTCTGTCTGGTGCTCTTTTCATAGCAATATAATAAGCCAACCCTGCTGTAAGACAAGGTATAAATCTAAAAGGGATTTCCATTGTATTAACTTGAGCATCAGCATCTTGTATTCTTGTCAAAGCGTCATAATGAATAACATCTGTGCTATTTTCTGGGGTTGGATATAATTTTAAATTTGGTGTTATTTGTCTATCTAGGAAATATTGAGTAGGTCTACCAGTTGATGTTTTGTTTGGTAAATTTAAAAAAGCATCTCTACTAATTCTTGTCATAGAAAAATCTGTGCCACTTCTTCTAACAACTAGAGATAGTATGTCAATTATATCTGTTCCTAAAGAATATTCTGAATCATCTGCTGTCAAAGCTTGTGTTCTTTGTTCTATTGTCCATTGATTTAAACCACGATTTGCCCACTCTGAGAGCATAATATTTAATGAACGCTTTGCAGTTTGCAAATCGTAGCCAGTTCTTGTTTCTAAGCCACATCTTTCATAAGCTTCTTCGATGTACTCAGCGACATCTAAATCAAAATTAGTAGAGTTAGATGTTGCCATTAGGCTTTGCCACCTTTTTTCATCTTTTTAGCCATGCCACCACCACGCATCTTCTTTGGTTTCATAGCCATGCCACCGCCTCTCATTTTTTTAGGCTTTGCTTCGCCGCCCATCATCATTTTAGCAGCTTTAGCCATGTCTTTTGACATGGCCATCATTTTTCTTGGACTCATTGCCATTTTAGTCTCCTATAGTAAGTTTCACGTTGTTTATAAATGTCTTCAACATCGTACCTATTATAATAATTATCATAATATCCAAGTTTCTTCAATTTATTTGCACTTTCTTGAAGTTTACTTAGTCGCTGCACGAATATCAAAGAATATTCCTCACTAACAATTTCATCAAAAGAGCCATCATCTATTAGCTCGTTAACGTCATCATCAGGGTGGAATCCCATCAACCAAATATCTCTTTGGTCAAATTTCTTTTGATGTATTAATTCATTTAAATTTGTAAGATTATTATGGAAAGTTTCATTGTCTTCGTAACACAAATCTATAACAATTATTAATTCTTTTGAGTCATGAAATTTATTAATTAAAGTATAAACTATATTATAATTGTTTGATGTTTTTACAGCAAAACCAACTTTATTATTTTTCCAAGCAGATTTTGCATAAGGACATGATGGAAGATTATTGTAATTTTCATTAGGAATTTCTAAAGCATGTTTAGACCAAGCTTTTATTTCGTCACAAATTTTTTGTTCCAAACTCATTTTTTCTTTTTACGCCTTGCTGCTTGTACTCTTCTTGGCTTACCCGCTGGTTGACCTAATCTAATTTTTTGTGCAATACGTTTACGCTTTTCTGATTTGGTCATCTCTGAACCAGTTTTAGGAGTTTTACTTGATATCCTTTTTGATGGTCTACAGTATGGTGTGCCTCTTTTTTCACCTTTTTGTCTACCACACTTTTTTCCTGTTCGTTGATCTTTCCAATCCTCTTTAAACCAACGCTTGAGTGCTAGACCCGCTTTTGTTTTCCTTACTGCCATTATCTAAACTTTGTAACTTTTCTTCTGTTACTCATAACCACACCGCAACCTCTTGCAATGTTAGGGTTTTTTGATGGTCTTTTAACTTTACCTTTTGATACATTACCACCATTAGCCATTGTGATTACTCCACCATCTGCTTTTTTCTTAGCTTTCTTTTTTTTGCCACCAGTTCCGTAATTAGCTGCTCCTACCTTTCGGCATTTTGCAATAGCTCCCGAAGCATAAGCTGATGGAAAAACTCTATAACGAGCTTTTACTTTATGATAACAAGCGTCTTTAGGCATAATATCTTCCTTTCAATACTTTCCAACATGTACACCAATAAACTCTCTTCATACATTTGGGACAGTCTTTTATTGGTTCACCTCTTATTACCTCTCCTTTTTTTAGAGGCACAATGTGCTTTCTCAGAAAATCCTTTAGGTCGTTTGCAATTGATTTTCCTCTTCCTAGCATTACTCCATTTCCTTTTCTGTGGTGGTCTTGAGATCTGCTTGGACATTTGTGATCTGCCCATAACCATTAAAAAAACTTCTCAAGAACTGCCACTCCTATTATGACTCCATAGATACCCCATAAGCGAGTATCAAGTTTGTTAAGTTTGTTATTAATTCCATCAAATCTAGCATTACACACTGACTCATGTTTTTCTAACATTTTTAATAATTCTTTACTTGTCATCTAACACTTCCATCTTCTTCTTGCCTGTCTTAAACGACTATTTGGATCTTTAGCTGCTTTAGGAAACTTTTTCATTTGTCCAGCACTTCTAGCACAAAAAGACTTTCTTCTTTTAGCCGCTTTACTCCCTGCTTTAACCTTACCTGTTACGGCAGTTTTTAACTTACTACCAGGATTTTCTCTTCTATAACGAGCAACCCCCGCTTTAGTCATTCCTGCTCCACTTTTGGTAGAGCGAAAATACTTTTTGGTCTTAGGGGGTTGTTTATCTCGTTTTCTAGACATTAGTCATAGCTCTTTCTAACTTGCATGATAATAGTGTAACTATCTGCTGATGAATGACCAACTGTAGTAAACATTATATCACCAGTTACACCTGAACTTGCTGGATTTGTTAATCCACCAAAAGATGTGTAATCGTGATGTCCACTTTGATTTTCACCTAACTCAATACAAAAGTCGTCTGTTGAAGCATCAACACTTTCACCCGATCCATCAGAGATGTTGGTAAACTTAAAGACAGCAGTTTGATGCCCGTCAACCAAAGTTTGCGAAGTAACTGCGTCTGCCATATAAAACTCCTATTATTGATCAGCAAAAGCGGGTGCTGTTGTTGATGTAACGCTTCCAAAAATTTGATAATTAGTTGTGTCTTTTCCAACTATTGTTACATCAAATGCTTGTGGAACATTTATTTGAAAGCTACTTTCTGAATTACCATCTGGAAATACAGAACTTATTGCATTACCATCTTGGTCGTGAAAAGTTATGTTACCAATATAAAAATTTGTGTTGCCCGGTGTTACGATAATTGCATCTGTTCCATCAGCGGCTCCACCAGCGTAAACAAATCTAAAAACAGACCCAGCAATGGGTGCAGGCAAAGTGTATGTATTATCTTGTGATCCATCTGGCACAAGTAAAATCCTACCACTATGAGTTGCATTTGTTAAAGTTACATCTCCATCAGATAAGCTAACTGGAGCGTCACCAAGAGTTGTTACCTCTGTTATAGCCCCAGTTGTTGCGTTTTTACTAATAGTTTTAAGGGTGCTTTCAGACCTAATTGGGCCTGAGAATGTTGTATTAGCCATGTATATCTCCTTGTCTTGGCTGTTGTCGAAGTTAATTCTTCGTCAAGGTACTTTAACTATACACAAAAAAAAGGGGTCTGAAAAGACCCCTTGAAAAATATGTAAATATTTTTATGCGGCTCCAGGAGAACCAAAGACAGCACGAGGGTCTGAAAAACCAAAGGCATAACGCTCTCTAGCTTTATATCTCATGTTGCCTGTATCAAAGTCAGCTTCCATGCTTGTGCTTAATGGTATTCTTTCAAAATACTTGAAACCATTAGGTGCATCTGTTTTGATGAAAAACGCATCTGTGTCTGTTAAGAAGTGGTTAATAGTATAACCCTCTGGTAACATACCCATATTTTTGATTGCGTTTACATCGTTGTCAGAAGTACCAACTCTTAAAGTTGACTCAAGCAATCTGTCTGCAACAAACTGTAATGCAGGTGGAATAATTAGTTTCATTCCTCTCAATGCAACAATCATATTTCTCTCATCAACAAAGTTTGAAATGTCAATAAGAGCATTTTCTAATGATGTTTCATTAAGATCTGCCGCAGTTGATGGTTCATTTCTAAATGTACCACCACCGCCTAATGGGTGATCTGTTGCACAAAGTTCTTTACCATCACCACCTGTAAAGCTTGAATTAAACGCATTGTTTAATGTAGCAGCGGCTTTGACTTGCTTTGTGTGTGCCATTGATCTCGCTAACGCTCTTGTATATCTAGCTCCAAGCTGATCATACAAATTATCTTCCATTGCCTCTTCTGTCAATGCAAAAGCTAAAGCAATAGTTTCCATTGTATATCTTGAAGTATATACTTCGTTTGCAGTATCAAAGGTTACTCCAGCACCCTCTGATTTAGTTGCAGCATTTCCAAATCCTGCTAACATTACCTCTTCTTCAAAGGCTCTGTCAGATGACTCAGTCTCATAGATTTCTAAATGCTCTTGATCATAACGATCATATTCCATACCGAATAAAGCGTTAAGACCAGGTTCTAGTTCTTTAACTAGTTGTGCTCGTGATATAGCCATAGTTCAACCTCCCTTACGCTAATCCTGCAGACTTCTGTCCAAATATGTGATTTTGAATCACAACATAGACATTAGTTGCATCTGATGAAACATCTGAATTTTCTGGGTCTTGAGAAATATCAATCGCTTTTAGTGATAAAGTTGCAGTGGTTGCACCATCACTAACATTTAACTCAGCACCAGAAATACCTGTTACAGTAGACCCTGAACTTGTATAAACAATATCAAAGTTACCAAATAAATCTGCAACTGGAAATGCAGCATTACATTGAATTTCAAAGATAACATTTGGGTCATCTATAATGAAAGCCTCAATGTCTGAAGCATTTGTACTTGCAGGATAAAAGTTGGAAAAAGTCTCTTTTCCTGTTGTAGGATCTGTAAATCTACAACCATTGAATACTCCAACTATTGGTACTGTACCACCATCAGCGTGTACTTCTACACCACCTCCAGTAACTTGAGCGACCATGTCGCCTTGAAAGATAGCAGTTCCGTAATTGGCAGCAATTCTATATCGGCTTTGACCACCAGTGTAGGGTGCTCCCCCTATCATCTTAACTGGTCTCATGCCAAAAGCAGCATCTTGATTTGCCATTTTTAACTCCTAAGTAAGAATTTTATTAACTTTGCCTCTTGCCACCAAAAGCGACTTGAGACTTCCTTTCTTTAGATATTGGCATTGCAGGATTAGATTCTTTCATTAAGTCTCTATCTACAGCCTCCATCTGTGTGTTGGTTTTATCCATGAAGTATTGATTTCTTTCTTCTACAATTTCTTCTGGAATCCGTGCTAATAAAAGTCCTCCTTGACCAATTACTCCAGCATTTTTGCCTTCATCAATCACGGGGTAGTCTGAGTCAGGATATTCCTCTGCACGAACAAGTTCGTATCCTTCCCTTTGCCGTTTATAGATATTTGCTTTATCATCATAATCCATAACACGTTCTCTTATCCACCTATGCTTATAACCTATAGGTGCGGGTGGAGCATCTAATTGTGATGGTGGTGTCCAAGCTTTTCTTCTTTCCTGTTTTTCACGAGTTGCAGACTCTCGATTACTTCTATCCACCATTTTAGGCTCCTTTCCTGGTTTCAATTTTAGCTACCTCTTTAGCATATTGCTCTAGGGGTATTCTCATTTTTTTAGCAAACGCAACTTGTCCAGGTGTAAGTTCTATTTGCTTTTTCCGCCCACTTGTTACGGCTTTGCCGTTTGCAGGTGCGACAGTCTGGGCGACTTTTCTGTCACTCTGAAACTTTTGTGGAAACTCAATTCTAAGTCTTTTGTCTATTTCCTTATAATAATCATCTGTAGATGGATCAAAACCCTCTGAAACAACTATTTCATGTAAGGCCTGAGCACCTCTAGTCATAACCATATCCTTGGCAAACCAAGTGTTCTTATCTAACCAATTTTGCAGTTTAGGGTCTAACTCTTGTTTTTCTTGGGTCTGCCTCGCTTGGGGCTGGACTTCTTTACTTTGTCCCTCATCTGTTTGAGTTGTGTTGCTTTGCTCTGTTCGGAGTTTTTGGATTCTAAGCCTCTCATTTTCAATAGCGAGTTTAGCCATGAGGTCACTCGCTTCAGACATCTTTTCAGCGTCACCAGCATCAAAAGCCTCCTTATAAAGTTTTTTAGCACTAGCTGTTTGGGCTTCAATTCTGCTACCAAACTCTGTAGTGTAACCATTGTTAAGTTGAGAAAGTTTACTTTGTAACTCTTCATTTTTCTTTTTTTGTTCTTCTGCATATCTGTAAGCAGCATCAGCTTCTTCTAAAGCTTGTTTTCTTTTTGCTGTTAATTGATTAATACGCTTCTGAACATTCTCAGAATAGTTTTCAAGTTCTTCTTCTTGCTCGTCTGAACGAACATCTGTTCGCTCTTCTTCTTTAGCCTCAATTTTTGAAGGTTCTTCTTGCTTAGTTTCATTCTCTTCAATATCGACTAAAATGTTTTCTTCTTGATTTTGAGTTTCTTCAACTTTTTCTTGGGTGTCATTCATCATGCTCTCCACTATACATAAGAAATATCTGTTGGATCAAGTATTTTTGCAATAATATTATCATCATTTATGAGTCTAAGCTCAAGTCCTTCCACTTTAAACCTATTTCCAGCATATCTACCCATAAGCACCCATTCTTTCTCAGAACAATATGCTCCATTTGGGAATTTATCAGAGTCTTGATATGCGTCTGGACCCATTTTAACAACATAAGCTACAACAGTTGCAAATGATTCTCTTTCTCTTGTTGCATCAGGAATATATATTCCACCTTTAGTTTTCTCTTTTGGATAATATGGTATTACCAAAAGCCTATAACCAGTTGGCTGTGGAAGTCTATCTAATGTAGAGCTATCTAATTTTGAAGGATCGTCTTCATTTTTATTTACCTCATCATTCTTAAAGCCTTTACTTATTGATGATGGAGTTGGGTTGACATTTTTTGCCAACAGTCTGTCGGGAACGTAAAGTTTTTTAGTCATCTTCTATGCCTTTCATCGAGGTTCTTATTTCTTCAATTACCCAAGTCATGCCTCGTATCTGACCTGTAATAAACCGATAGTCCTCAATTGAGTCTATCGAACCATCTGCTAAAGACTGTGTTAATTCATCTTGTCTTTTGCGAATGTTCTTTAATAAGTGTTCTGCTAATTTAACTGCATCCATTTTGTAAATCTTCTTCTTGATATAAATTAGCACACATAGGACATTTATATTCTTTAAATTTATAAATACCTACAGTCGGTATTGGTTCTTCATGCACTATTTCTTTCATTGCTACCTTATGTATGTAACAAATAGCAAGGTTCTTTTTTTCTTTTTTCATTACTTAGTTAAGCCTTTTTGCTTCTCGTATGTCCGCAATCCACCAATTCCTAACATGCCACCAAGAACAGTTAAAAGTGTACCCATATCAAATTCAGGCAAATCTGGTAACTCTGCACCAGCAAAACTAGCACCAAATATAATTAAATCTTTTACTATAAAATGATATGCAAAAGCAATCGCACAGACCCATCCAACAGCGGGTCGCCAACCACCCTTAAATATAGAGCCACTTGCTGCCTCTGCTTTGTTAATTTCTAACTGGGCAAGTAGTGCCTCTTGAGCATGTTTTTCAGACATGGTGGCTATCTCGTGTGCGAGTTTTGCTTTTTGATCTGCGTCTGGAATAAATTTATCTAAAAGGCCAGTAACTGGACCTATAAGTGCTTGTAACATTGCTACCTCCTAATAAACCTTAACTTTTTTATCATCAAGACTTGGTATAAGTTTACACATACATTTATAATTTTCAACTTTTATTGGTACATCTATTTTTTGATTACTTAATTTTTCAGAATAATAAAGACAATCATTAATGTTTTTAAAGTATATACCTCCGTTAAAATTATCATTTAAATAACACATAAGCATAAAAACAGTCATTTTTTTCTAGAGCGTTTTAAAGATTCCTTTGCAGATTTTGCTATTCTTACAACCTCTGCTTTTTTCATTACCTTTGCTCTTTGCTCCATGACTGTAAGAATTTGTATCTTTCTCGCATAAGGTTTATTGATTTTTTTAACTTTTGCAACTGTGGCTCTTGCGTCTGCTGGTGTTGCAAACTTAATTCTAACTGTGTCCTTTGGGTTTTCATCTGTGTATAAGCGTCTACCTGAACCTTTTGGTTTTTTACCTATTCCAACTTTAGGATCTTTACTTTTTCTCTTGGGTGCCATAATTATCTACCTTATGTTCGTGTCCCATCCAAATGCCGAAAACGCCTGTCATAACGCCCATCACGACAGAAACGAAAGCGGATTGACTAGCAGTTGGTGAATCCAAGCCCATGAACCACTCTGCACATCTCCATGACATAACTGTACTAGCTAACATCATAAATCTTGGTAATATTTTTAGTTTTATTATAGTTTCTGCGTTCATTGCATTAATAACTCATTTAAACCAAAACCCTCTAATAAAATAAGGGTAAAAAATAATAATAAAATACCACCAGCTATAAGCTTACCAGAAAAATTTGTAGAGCCAATCTTTATTGCTACAAATTCATTACTAAGTATTCTTAAAGACAACTCAAAACTATTTTCATCAATCTTGACGTTTATTGGTTTTTTCTTTACCTCTGTCATTATTTTCCTTTTACTGCACTGTTTAAAGAATCAATGATATCGTCGATATTCGGCTCTTTTTGCCAAGGATTATACACACATTTAAATTTTTTAGGACACCAACTTTCTATCATCATCTCGTATGTTTTATTGCCTCCTATATAAATACACGCCATCATACCACTTTTAGATTTAATTCTTTTGGCAAGTCTGCAAGTCGTAATCCATATACTTGCAACTAAAACAGCAAACCCACCCACAATACTTACAACTATTAGCCAAGCAATACCCTCACCTATTTGTCTTCGAAGTTGTTGTTGTTTGTAAACTGTTTCTTGACGTTGTTTTCTTATCTGACCTTCCATTTTAAGCAAATCATCATAAGCTTGTGGACCATACGTCATGTTCAAAAACATCTTGAGTTCATATCTTTGTTCTTCAAGTTTCTTCTTGGCTGCATAAGCAGCGAGAGCTGCTTCCTCAATTGATCCAGCTTTAAACAACTTGCCAAACAGGGGAGGATTCTTAGCTTGTTTTTCAGCGTTGTCAACATCTGACACAGCTCCCATCCATCTACCGATATCTCCTGACATTTGCTCAATATCTCGACCTACCGAAAATCCTTTTTTTATCGCATCAAATGCTTTTGATGCAACCCCAACGGCCAATGATATTGTTGCTGGATCTATCGCATAACTCCATTAAAATATGCCCTGAAACCTCTGTGGTTTGGCTATAGGTGAAAACTTTTTGATCATACCACCACTACTCTTTCTTTGTGGCTTTTTTGGACTTTTTTTTCGGCTTGTTGATTTTGGCTTTGATTTGCCCGCTTTCGACAACGCTATCGCTACTGCTTGTTTCTGCGGATACTTCTCTTTCCTCAACTTGCGTATGTTCTTGCTGATTGTCTTTTGGCTCGACCCTTTCTTCAACGGCATTTACAACTCCTTCTTTTGCAAGTCTTCTTTGTCTTTTCTTTTGTTTTTCAACTTCCCAAATTTTTTCTCTTATTGAACTAACCATAATTTATCCTTTCATAGCTTTCATTGCAGCAATATCTCTAGTTGTTTGATCTCTTTGATTAGCTAACTCTTCTTGCTGATCTAATCTTTGTTGGTCTAATAATGCGTCATTGCTTTCTTTTTCTCTTTCAAAAGATTGTTTTTTATCAAATTGATCTTGCTTTTGTGCAATCTCTTGACCCCTTAATGCTAACTCTTGTTTTCTAATTGTTACAAGCGGGTCTTCGCTTGGAGGTGGTGTTAACGCTTGTGCGTATTGCTCTTGTATTTCAGCTGCCAACTCTGCACTTCTTGATGCTATTTGATCTTGCATAGCTTTCATGGCGTTAGGATCTTGTTGCATCATTGCTTGTTGCTCTGGTGGCACTTGTGCTAAAACTTCTTGTTGTGCTTGTAATTCAGACATCATTGCAATGTGTTCAGAGATATGTCCTTGCAAGGTCATAATTATAGCAGCATTGGCTTGTGCAACTGGTGTGCTTATCATTGCTAAGTGGGCAGTGATATGTGCTTGATGATTTTGTTCTGGAAAAGCGTTCAACGAACCACCTTTTAACGCCTCTTGATTTTCTTTTGCAGGATTCATAGGCATTGGTTGTGGAGGTGGTTGTAATATTGCATCGATGTTATTTACACCTAAAGCCTCATACATTTTTCTATATGCTTGATACATACCATTAGGTCCATGTATATCTGGATTACTCTGTGCCAATTGTAATTGTGTTTGTGCTAACGCAATACGTTGCGACATGGAAAAGATATTAGGATCAGAAACTGGTAATATATCTATTCTTTCATCAAAGTCTGTTTGTTTAATTTCAGGTGGTGCTCCCGGAACTTGATATGGGTACATGGGTACATCCATAGCAAATATACGAGCTAATAGTTTAAACTCTATTTTTTGTGAATAATGCAGACGCTTATGTATGGCAGACATAACCTTTGTGCCACGCTCCATTATAGCCATTGTCGTGCCAACTGGTGCATTGCCTTGCATCTCACCAACTTTCATATCGGCCATAGAAGCAAAGCGTCTACCAGAATCTATTAATGTTCCAAGTAAAGAATACAAGGTCTGAGATGGCTCCTTAAATGGTAAAGGCATAATTGCTTGACGCAAATCCATACCAACCATATCTACATCTCTGAACTCGCCAGGATTTAGTGGAGACTCGTCATCTCTGATCCTTGCACCTCTTGCTTTAAATCCTGCAGGTAAGTTTGATAATGTACCTGCGTCTATCAGTTGTCTAAGTATTGAAGTAGAAGCTCTTGATAAGCCACCTATCATATGAGTAAGACCAAAGCCATAAAACCCAAGACCAGGTAAGAACTTATAATGAACAAAATAAGGGATCTTCCTACGGAACGGATCACCTTCATTGAAATTCCTTTTGATTGATAATATTTCACCAGATTTCTCCACTATAGTAACAACATAGGGCATCTTTAATCCAGTGGGTTCTCCGTCTTGACCAATATCTTCAAAGCCAATTAAATCTAAATCTGTGTGAACTTCATATAATGTTATCTCTTCGTTGTAACTAGAACCTTTTTCTACGCCTTGTATGTCGTCAATTGTTTCCTTGACCTCATCATAACTTGATCCTCCACTATCAGATGAGGGTAAATCTATATCCTTATAAAACCCTTGTAGTTGTAATTTTCTAATCTCATTTTTATCCATACGGACAACGTGAGTAATGCGTGTAGATGTTTTTAAGTCTGTTGCATTGTAAGGTACAATTAAATCCTCTGCATGAACAAATTTAGAAACAGCTCTTTGCATTGAAGGGTCAAAGTAAATTTTTTTAAATGCTGAACCTACAATCGGAAGATAAAATAACATCTGATCTAATTCAGGATCATACTCTTCCATTTCATAAGTTATTTGATAATTCATATAATTTTTAATACGCTCTGCTTGTGCAAGTAACTCTGGGTTTTCTGCACCTACAATATGTGTTCTTACAGGTCCACTTGCTGGTAACATTTCTCTATATGCTTGTGCTTGAAACTGTGTAACGCTTTCTGCTAATAATGGATGAACTACTCCAGATGCACCTTCAAAAGGCTCTGCCCTATCTTCATAGTTCATGCCTAGTAATTCTAAACCACCTTTGTACTGGTCTTCCCAATCTCTTCTTGATGAAATGTCTTCTTCTATGTCTCCAACAAGATCACTGGATATAACTCCAAGCTCACTGTCATCAATATAATCTGCTAAGTTAGCGTTAAAAGGTACTGGCATAGATGCTTCAAGTTGTTCCTGCATCTCACCTATGATTGCAGAACCATCCTCTAGTTCTGTAACCCCTGGAGTGATTTCAGTTTCAGTTACTGAAACTTGCATACCTTGTGGTAAGTCAACACTCTCTATACCATTTACCTTTTCAATAGCCATGATTATCTAAGTTTAAACTTCCCACCTGCTCGTGCAGCACCCATACCTCTACAGACACCACCACCAGAGCCCATTTTTACAGGTCCACCTGCTTTAAATTTTTTTGCTAATCTTGGGTTCATCTTTTGTTGGACATCTTCTGGTAATTTAGAGAAACCTTTGAATTTAGCTGGTACAACTCCACCATCTTCCATTCTTCTAGCACCCATCATTTGGCTTACCATGCGTCTGTCAGCGTCAGAGATCATTCTGCCACCCTCTCCTAACATAGCACCTACCATTGCTCTGTCTCTGTCAGAAATCATATTACCAAAATTAGGATTAGGTGTTCTTCTGACAATCATAGTTTTGCCACCTATGTTTCTAAGAGTTTCACCTTTTCTTACTGTGCCTTGAAATGGCTCGATTGTTTCGATAAATTCTTCTACTGCATCATCTAGTTTGTTCATGGCTCTCATAGTTTTTGGTGTTTTTCCTCCTGCCATACCACCTCTTTGCATTTTAGTAGCATCTTCTTTTTTAACCTTTTCAATGGCTTCCATAAGTCCACCATCTTTTTTGTTTGGTATGAATTTAATACCACCCTCTGGTTGGACTGCTATTGTGCCATCTTTCAATCTTTTCTTGCCAGTTTGTCTAATCTTACCATCTTTATCAACTTTGATTATAGGTCTAACTGAACCACCATCTTTCATGCCTTTTATTTTAGGCTCTAATTTTCTCATTTTATTTCTTATTCGTTCTTTTTTACCCATAATTTTTCTAGAGGTTGTAGGTCCTTCTGATAAAGGATCATCAATTAATTTAAATAATCTTTTTTCTAATTTTAAAAATTTATCAAAATCTGCTGACACATTACTCTCCTGTTTCTGGATTAATCATTGTTGATTTAGTCATATTAAAAACCTCGCCTCCGCCAGCCATCTGTATTGTCTTTTGTTGAACACTAAACGGATCTTTCTTAAGGTTAGGTGTTATGTCAAAAGTTTGTGGCTTTGTACTAACCTTACTTACTTTTGCAGATTTTTTCAATTTTTTTATCATGGCGGCATCTTTCTTCTTCTGTTTATCAACAGTTTTAATGCCAGTTTTTCCTTGTCCAAAGTCACTAATCATCTTGGCTAAACCCTTCAATGGGTCAGCTTCACCACCTTTTTTAAGAAGTTTTAACTGCTTCATTTTAGTTGTATCAATAACCTTAATCTTTGGAGTTTGTTTCTGTTTCATTGGTGGCATTCGCTTTCCAAAATACTTGCCAGGAACTGGTTGCCCTCGTTCCTCTAACTCTCTGTAAGCTCGTCTTCTATCTGCTTCGTCTGACATTAGTAATACTCCATCTTTCTTCTGTAAGCGGGTTCAAACTCTTCATCGTCTGGTGCAGTTATAAAACCACCTTGTCTGAATCTTAGTATAGCCTGTGTCATCGAATCTGCCAAGTCATCATGATCACCATGTGGAAAACTAGCACACTCCTCAACAACTTCCTCTGCAAAATTAGCATCAGGTCTCCACACCATGCCACTCTCAAAGACTGGAGCACAAGCGTTCATACGAGCAAATTTATCTGCACCTTTACTTGGTGTAAATGGCGTAACTGGCACACCCATACGTCTTAACTCTTGTGTTAACGGAGTACCACTTGCTTTCTGTTCAATCAATATCATGTCAGGATCATATGCTTCGCACAGTTCTTGTGCTTTAAGTTTAAGTTCTGGGAAATCCCATCTGCCTTTCTCGGCATCAAGCAAGATGATGGCATCTCCTTCTCCTTCGATGGGAGTAAAAATACCCCAAGTAGTAATAGCACTATAATCAGAACGCTCATTTTTTGTAAACGCTGTGTCGTAGGATTGTATGATATACGAACAGGCAGGTGGGTTACTAGGATTCCAAACATTCCACCACTCCCTTTTTATTATTGCACCCTCTTCAGCAGTGGGGTTTTGCATATATTGTGCGTTCCACTTACTGACGGGGATTGAGGCTTTAACACCTTCTAACTCTTCTCTGCTCCAATATTCTGGCCACAATACATTATTAGTGTCAGGAAATATAGCAGGAAACTCCACGACATCCCACTTATCGGCACCCCCTTGTGCCTGTTTCTGTAATACCCTTGCAGTCAAATCCTTAATACCCCAACGTGTCATCACGATAATAATAGATCCACCTGGCTGTAATCTTTGTCTAGGTCCTGACGTATACCAATCGTAAATGCTATCAAGTGCAGTGGGACTCAACGCATCTTGTTCTGATACGGGATCATCAATAATCAACAAGTCGGCACCACGACCAGCTAATGCACCACCTACACCAACTGCGTAGTACTCACCACCCTTGTTCGTTGACCATCTACCAGATGCCTTGGCATCGGCAGCTAACTTTACCTCTGGAAATATATCTCTGAAGTCCTCGCTATCAATTAAATTTTTAACCTTACGACCAAAGCCAACTGCTAACTCTGCCGTGTGTGTAGCTTGTATAATCTTTAAATCAGGCTTTTTACCCATTAACCAAGATGGAAATAGATAACTGGCAAATTCTGATTTAGTGTGTCTTGGAGGCATATTAACAATCAAACGCTTGATCTTGCCATCTGCTACTTGTTGAAGTTTATCTGCGTATGTCTTGTGATGCCTACCCTCAATGAAAGAAGGCCATATGCGTTTTACAAAATCCATGTACTTGTCTTGACTAAGCTTTTGTTTTTCAAGCATAGACAATCTCTCAAGCATAGGAGCTATCTTGGATAACTCATCATCACTTAAATATTCTGCAAAATCTAGGTTCATGTTCCTGTGGCTAAGAAATCATCTACCGCTTTAATTAATCCACCCTCTTGTTTGGCCACAACTGGTCTTGCGGGGACACCTGTTAACATTTCGATTAATTTGTTTAAATCTCCAGTGTCAAAAGTAACTGGTCTTATGTTTGCACTAGATGGTGCAAATGGACTAGCAACAACAGTTGGCGGTGGAGGTAAAGTATCTATAACGGGATCGCCACCACCTATGATGTTCGGTGGCTTGTCATCATCTTTTTTTTCTTCTTGATCCTCAACCTTCTTTCTAATTATTGGGGTTTCATCATCACCTTGTTGCATTTGTTGATTTGGGTCTCTGCCCTCCATTAGATTACCAAAATTGTCTTTTATACCAATAACTAAACCACTACTGTCTCTTACAATATTTTTTTCTGGAACATTACCTTTAGCTAATTCAGATGCCATTCTATCTCTGGTAAATCTCTCAATGCCATCAAAAAACGTGGGTAGACCTAATCCTTGAAAAAATGGAGTATCATCGCCTTGACCTGCTCTTCTTTGACCAATAGGAACATTACTTAAACGCTCTATGTCAACTAAAGTCTTTGTTGGCAAAACACCTAACGTGTCCTCTCTAGGGTCAGTGTCATCGGCAGTCGTAAATTTTGGGTCTCTTCTGCCACCTATCATTCCAACATTTGGTATGTCTTTTCTAGGTCCTTTGTAAGTATCAGGATCAAATATAGTGTCAAATGTAGCTCTATCAGATCTAAGTGCATCTAAATCAGGACCTACAAACGGATCACTTCTACCTACGAAGCCTGCTAAGTCATCATCAAAAGTCGTAGGACCTAACGCCCTACCTCTTTCTGCTAATACGTTTTGTTGTAACAAATCACCTGCAGTTGGCTGCCCTTTACCAACTAAGTTAACTATAGCTCTTGCTTGATCTTCTGGCACAGTGCTTCTTGTTGATCTAACATTCGTAAGACCACTCACGCCTGGTAATCCAAAGTTTTGAAAAGTTGGCTGTATGTCAAAAGGATCAATTTGATCTGTTTTTTTTGCTAAATCTAATATGTTAGCGTCACCTAGAATACTACTTGCACTATCCGCAGATATGTATGTTGAGGCTGGAACTTCACCAGACATGACCATTTGCAAATCTTCTGCGTTTCTTTTGTTTAATTCAGTTTGACCTGCAGGTGTTAACTTGTTGTCCTTGAAAAAATTATCTTCTTCAGATATAGAAACCTCATTTCTATTGTTAATTTCTTTTTTAATTTCGTTTAAAGTATTTTGATCAAAATTTAGGTTTGTGCCTGTGGTTGCTTTTGTACTAAAATTTTGTGCAGACGGCATACTTAAACCCATTGGTGTGGCAGAACTAGGATCATCTGCAAATATATCTGTGGCAGGAGCATCAAAACTTGTTGATGCGGGATCAGTTAAGGCATCTACAAAACTTTGTTCATCACCGCCAGTGCCACCAAAGCCTCCACCTCCAATGCTAAAATCATCTGATACATTGCCCTGATCATCTACGCTGAAAGTGCCAGAGGTGTCACCTACTGTGTCATCAGCAAAACCACCAAATTGAAAATTTTGTACTGGTTGATTAAATATATCTATGTTTGCTGCGGGTGCCATCATGGGATTGGCACCCACCATAGGTGCTAATGGAGGATTCATGGCACCATTCATATTCCTTAAAAACTCGTTAAAAGTGCCACGACTGGCAGCCGTGCTGTCTAATTTTACTGAAGGAGGTTGTGCAGGTGCCGCTGGTGTCGGCATGAAACCACCCATAGGTCCGTTTGCCATCAAAAATCTCCAAATTTAACGTCTTTTGGAGATAGTATCTTACTAAGTGGCTTTTTGCAATAGCATTGTCATCTCTCTATTGCTCTGATCCAGTAATCTCGTTACCCAAATCTCATCTTGACGCTTCTCTGCATCGCCAATCGTGTGATCTATGGCATTACAAAGCTTCCAAATGCGTTGTTCTTCATGTTTTGTCAAAGGATTTTTTCTTTGATCGTAATTTACTACCTCTTCATTACCCTTTTTCGGCTTTTTCGCCTCGCTTAAGTACAAAACAGCGTACTTCACGGACAATGGTATGCGATAATGGTCAGTTTCATAGCATCTGTACCCTCTTTCGCTCATGCCTAGCTTCTTTGCCATGTCTATTTGGCTAAGATTTAAACTTTTTCTGTGATCTTTTAGTTTATCACCAGTCCAATCACTAAAACTCTTGTCGTTTTTCTTCATTTTTTTCCTCTAATACTCCAATTTCTATTAAATCTTCAATGAAATCATCATCAGAACCAAATCTAACTGAGTCCCCAGTGTAATCTGATATTAATGAGGCGTAAGTACGCCTTAAATCTTCTCTTGTTCTAAAAGCCATGTGTGATTTTTCTGTGATCTGGTCAATCATCTGTGCGGGGTCGCCATGCACGTCAAACTTACCACCATCATATTTCATAGTGTACGTCTTCATAGCGTCATCATAGGTGCTGAGTGCCTAAAGGTCA
>LULE01000422.1_pt1 | contig 22387 bp, 23 predicted proteins | sample 728231 | NCBI WGS metagenome assembly LULE01 (sample SAMN03860297, study PRJNA289734) | marine metagenome | biome: seawater column; feature: ocean; material: water; isolation source: Red Sea water column Station 192 - depth 10m | place: Saudi Arabia: Red Sea | collected 2011-10-15 | depth 10 m | reverse complement strand
TATTAGATTTTTGAATATTTTTTAAAATATACCTTGTAGAAAAAATCATTAATATAATTATTCCTAGGCAGGTCATCATATTAACTCCACCCACGCTCCAAGCCTCAGGGACAGGTGCAACAGATACTAATACAACTGCCAAACCACCTAATGCTGTATAACCCATGATCCCAAAGTTTATTAAGCCAGCATAACCCCATTGAATATTTGCTCCCAGTGTCATTACTGCAGAAATCATACAATAATTAAATATTGTTAATGCGATAGACCAAGACTGAAAGATGCCAACTAAAATAATTAAAAGTAGCATTATCGAATACGCTATAATTATATTTAAATAATTCCTCATATACGTTTTCCTTCAAATATGCCTGATGGTCTAAATATTAAAACAATGACTAGTATCGAAAATGAGATCGCAAACTTATAATCGGTTGATAATAATTGCATCAATGAATTTGGTTCTAAAGACTCTGGCAAAATATAAACTAAAAATCTTTTATATGCATAAGTCAAAAATATTTCAGCAAACGCGATAACATAACCGCCAAAGAATGCTCCATATGGATTTCCTATTCCCCCTACTATCGCAGCTGCAAAAATGGGCAACATGTTATTGAAATATACGAATGGTCTATAACTTTTATCCAAACCATAAAGAATCCCGCCAATTGTTGCTAATATTCCAGCTATAATCCAAGTAATTAGAACCACCTTTTTGGGATCTATTCCTGAAAGGAGAGCTAAATCCTCATTATCTGAGTAAGCCCTCATGCTAGTTCCAGTTTTAGTTTTATTTAGAAACCAAAACATAATAGCAACAACAATTATAGTAACTACTATTGTTATCATTTGTGTAGATTTAATTGTTAAACCTTCAGCAAGACCTGTCATTTCTTTAAATTCCGTTGCTTTTAAAATAAATTTTTCACCATCTAAGAATCTACGATCAGTAGGTCCAATTATAATTCTTATTATCGCTTGTGTTACAAACATTACACCAACACTGACCATTGCAAGCATAACTGGCGGACTTTTCTTAATTCTGTAATATTTGAATACTGTTTGATCAATTATCAGCATGTATAAAATCATCATAAAAATTGCAAAAGGAATAGTGAGCAAAGCTGTAGGCAGAAAACCAAAATTAATTCCGATAGATTGGAAGTAATAAGTCAAAAGTACAGCAAACATTGTACCAAATGACATCATGTCCCCAGTTGCAAAGTTAGCAAATCTTAAAATACCGTATATTAATGTTACAAAAATTGCTCCAAGAGCTAATTGAGAACCATATGTCAAGGCTGGAATAATTGTATAATTCAATAAAACTACTACTGCATTAATTAAATCCATACTAAGCTCCTAAGAAAGATCTCCTGACTTCTGGATCATTTAATAATTCCTTACCAGACCCCTCAAATTTATTTTCTCCAGTTACAAGAACATATCCTCGATCAGAAATGCTTAAAGCCTGTTTTGCATTTTGCTCGACCATGATGATTGCTACTTTTGTATTTTTAACTCTAATAATATGTTCAAACAATTCATCCATTACTATTGGGGAAACACCTGCTGTAGGTTCATCTAACATAAGAACAGATGGTTTTATCATTAAAGCTCTTCCCAAAGCTACTTGTTGTCTTTGTCCACCTGATAATTGTCCAACAACTTGATCTTTTTTTTCTCTTAGGATTGGAAATAGATCATATATTTCCTCGATAACATTGTTTACATTATCTTTTCTTAAAAAAGCACCAACTTCTAAATTTTCTTTAACAGTAAGCTCTGCGAAAACATTTCTAGTTTGTGGTACAAATGATATTCCCTTTTTAACTCTATCTTGAGGAGATAGTTTAGAAATATCTTCTCCATCAATTGAAATATTACCTGATTTTAAATTTAATAATCCAAGCATTGCCTTCATTGCTGTGGATTTGCCAGCTCCATTTGGTCCGAGAATAGCAACTATCTCTCCTCTATTAACATTTATAGAACATGAGCTAATTATATCAGGACCATCGCCGTATCCTCCTGTCATTTTATTTCCTTCAAAAAATGCCATTCACTTCTTTCTACCTAAATAACTATCTATAACTTTTTCGTTTTTCTTAACTTCATCTGAAGTTCCCTCAAAAAGAACAGAGCCTTCTGACATTACAATAACTGGATCACACATTCTGCTTATAAAATCCATATCATGTTCAATCATACAAAAAGTATAGTTTTTTTCTTTGTTAAGTCTTAAGATTGCTGTGCCTAATTCTTTTAATAATGTTCTATTTACTCCTGCACCTACTTCATCCAATAATACAAGTTTTGCATCAACCATCATGGTTCTTCCTAGTTCTAATAACTTTTTTTGACCTCCAGATAAGTTACCAGCACGTTCATTTGCTAGATGTTTAAGATTTAAAAACTCAGTTACTTCGTATGCTTTTGCTCTTATTATATCCTCTTCTTTTTTAATTAAATTTGGTTTTAAAAGCGCATTTAATAAAATTTCACCAGACTGATTACCAGGTACCATCATTAGATTTTCAAGAACTGTCATATTTGAGAATTCATGAGCTATTTGAAAAGTTCTAAGTAAACCTTTTGAGAAAAGCTCATGAGATGGAACATTTGTTATATCTTCTTCATCAAATAATACTTTTCCATCTGATGACTTAATATTACCTGCTATAAGATTAAATAAAGTAGTTTTGCCTGATCCATTTGGACCAATTATTCCTGTAATTGAACCTTCTTTTATTTTTAGTGAGCAATTTGATACAGCAGCCAAGCCACCAAAATATTTTGATAAATTATCTATTTGTAGAATATTAGACATTTATTACTTATAAAATTATGCTTTATTTAATCTTTTAAGAATACTATTTAAAGTTTTATTAGTAGCTTTGTAGAAGCCTGCTTTTTTTAATTCATTTACACCTTGCTCATTCAATCCTTTTGGTGTTTGAGAGTCTTTGACAAGTATTTTTAAATCTCTCTTTGAGTTAACCACAGCATCTTCAGAAAGCGCTAAAAAAAGAGATGTTATATATCTCTGAGCTTGGTCTTTTTGAATTCCTTTTTCATTTAACCATTCAGACATTGTTCTTAATAATTCATAAAAAGGTGCCATCATTCCAGATGTTGACCAAAAATTTTTAGATAATTTTTCATTTTTAATTTCAACCACTGTTCCAAGATTTTTAAAAAACTTCTTAACTTTCTTGTTTGGTGGAAAAATAGGAATTGGTCCCTTTTTAAGAGAAATAGGCGGTAAAGGAATCACTCTTGAAATATTTGCTTTTACTTTTACTGCCTTCTTAATATTTTGAAGATTCATTGTTGATATGAAACTTACAATCACATGACTTTTTTTAAATTTTAACTTATGTATTATTTGATTAGCAACAGTAGGTGTTACAGCAAGAAAAATCCAGTTACAATCATTGACAATATCTTGATTATTTTTTGCAATATAAATTTTTTTGAAATTTTTTTTTAGTTGTTTCGAAATTTTTTTATTTCTTTCAGATACAATAATTTTGGTATATTTAATTTTCGACTTACATATACCCGTCACTACTGCTGAAGTTATTTTACCGGTTCCTATAAATCCAAGTTTCATAAGTATATTTTCTACACTTAATTGTTAAAAAAGGAACCTCTTATTCTTAGTAATTCTCTTGATAAATTTTTATTTTCTTTAAAAGGTTTTCGACCATGAAGCCAAAAATAATTATTCGCCACAACAGCGCTTCCAACTGGTAAAGATGTGATTATCTTATTTTTACTACCCTCAAGAGCGTCAGATAATCTTTGTAAAAAAAGTCCTTGATCCATATTTTTTGGTTCAGGAAATTGATCGATGTAAGAAATAATAGGTTTTCCATCACTATCTTTAGAAAAAACAGGGTGTTCAACTTTATAATCAATATTTTTACTTTTTGGAGATCCCCAAATAAAATTTTGCTTTCCAATTTTATCATCTGAAAGATCAGACAAATGTTCCCAATCATCAAGATGCAGTAAAGCGGTCTCACCACCAATCACATTCTCCTCCTCAAGCTTTGACATTAATATCCAATCAGTTGTTTCACGTACATATGTTCCATCGGTATGTAAATCCATATTTACATATGCCTTACGAAGATACGAGTCGCTACTGTCCTCATGTTTAACGTGAAATCTTGCATAGTATTTTCCAGCCATTGAGTCGTGATTTGGATTTCCAATTAAGTGAGTTATTGCAGTTGATAGTTTAACTAAAAACGTTTGATCTATTTTAGAAGACTTATTTTTTGGACCAATGATAAAACAACCAGTATCTCTATCTTTAATAATTTCGTTTAAAAAATTACTTAATTTATTAGATGTGGTTTCATCTAAACTTTTAGCGATAGTGAACCTTGTAAATGGTTTATACTCTAATGCTGTAATATTAAATTTTTTAAATGGGAATACTAACCGATCTATAATCTGGTCATCAATTTGTATATTTATAATCCTATTAGATTTTTCATGATATGTAATTTCAAACCCATCTAATTTTAAAAGACTCTTCACAGATTTATTTATTACAAGTGCCTATGGAATCAGGACCACACACTTCTCCATTTGTCCATGTCGCCCCTATTAGATTTGCACCTTCAAAATTAGCATTCAAAATATTTGAGGATGTAAAGTTTGCCTCCATTAAATTAGAATTTTGAAAGTTTACATCAATTAACGTTGCTCCCATAAAATCCGCTCTTGTTAAGTTAGCGCTAGTGAAATTTGATTGTTCAAAATTTGCACCAGTTAAAGTGGACTCGTATAAATTTGCTCTTATAAATGAAGATTCTGAAAAAGTGCCAAAAGCTAAATTAGAATTCATCATAATGCTTTTATCCAAATTTACTTGAATAAAACTGGCAAATGAGAGATTAGAGTTAGGAAGAAAGCTTCCTTGCAGATCCTGACCATCTGAAAATTTACATTTAGTATAATCTACTCCATCAGTTATAGGATCATCACATCCAGCATTTGCATTACTAGAAAGTATTAGAAAAAATATAATAAAAAAAAGTTTTTTCATACCACAAAACTATTTAAAGTAGCTAAAATTATAGCAGATAATATTGTTGGATAAACTAAATTTCTTTTAGTGACATAAAAAATTAATATTGATAATAAAATTACAATTATCCTTAAAATATAATGCACATCCGAAAGATCTCCAGATGGGAAAATTAACATTCTTGAGATTAAAGCTGCTAGAGTTGAATATGCTACACAATTAAACCATTTATAAATTTTAGATGTCTCTCCTATCTTTTCTGAAGTTAAAGCACCAAGAAATCTAGAAATATAAGTTGCAAGAGAAGTTACTAAAATTGCTAAAACAATATTAGCTGTCATAAACCTCTCCTATAAAGTAAGCAATTGAACCAGCCACCAATCCACCAAGTAAAACACTCCATTCTGGAGAAAAAAAATAAAAAATTGGACCCAAAAATGCGCCCAGGATAATTGCAGAGGAAAGTTGTATAGTTTTCATAACTCCTATCATTGCACACATAAAATAAATTGGATTTACTATCGCAAGTCCAATTATCATATCTTTGCTTAAAAAGTCGGCAGCATAAAATCCTAATACTGTTGAAAAAATGGCAATTAGCCAAGTGGCTGTTCCTATACCAATCCAAAAATCAATTCTGTATTTCCTGTCAATTTCCTCATAATTACTTTTTAAAATCAACCAAGATGAAACAGCTACAAAGTGACAAGATAAATAATATTTCCATCTAGGTTGGCTATCATGTTTAAGTAATGGCATAATTGAAACTGTCATTGGAAATAGTCTAGAATTTACCAACCATACTGCTAAGAAAATATTTACAAGAGACGCACCAATAAGCATTGACTCTGCCATCACTAATGATCCTGGAAGAGCGTAAGTTAATAATGTTGAGAAAATACTTTCTTGTATATTAAACCCTAAATTTTTTAATAAGGCACCTATAGCAATGAAGCTAGCGCCTAATGCAATTGCTGGACTATCAAATTTTTTTGAGCAGACTATTCCTTTGATAAAATATTTTAGGTTTATCATTAGCCGCCTAAGAATAGACGGCCGACATCTGGATTATTTAAAAGATCATCTCCTTTACCTGCAATAGCTGTTTCTCCTGAAACTAAAACATAACCAATATCAGCAAACTCTAAACCTTTTTTTGCATTCTGCTCAACCAATATAATTGTTTTTTTCTCATTTTTTTGAAGATCATCTAAAATTTCAAAAACCATTTGAATGTATCTAGGCTCAAGCCCAATTGATGGTTCATCAACAAGCAAGATAGAAGGTTTCATAACTAAGGCTCGAGAAATTTCTAATAGTCGTCTTTCTCCACCAGATAATACTTTAGCAGGTTGATTTCTTCTGTTTCTTAATCTTTCATATTTTTGAAGAACTCTCTCTGCTTCTTCAAAAGATTCTTCTGTTTTATCTTTAATGTATCCACCCATTAGAAGATTTTCTTCTACAGTCATATCTGGAAAAACCGAATTATCCTGTAGAATATATGCTATCCCCTCAGACTTAAGTTTTTCTGCAGGGCTGAGGTTAGTTATTTCTTTTCCATCAATTTCTATTTTTCCTGAAAAGATATTTGTAAAACCATATATTGAATGAAGTATAGTTGATTTTCCTGCACCATTTGGACCAATCAAACAAAGAGATTGTGCTTTACTTACAAACAAATCAAAATTGTGTAAAATTTCCATCTTACCATAACCAGCTGATAAACCCTTGATAGTTAAGTGAACATTTTCAGATGATAGTTTTTTTAAATCCTCTGCTCCAGGAGCTTTACCAAGAACTTCATATTGATTTGCCATTATTGAGCTCCTAAATAAGCGTCTATAACACGCTTGTCATTTTTAATTTCGTCAGGTGTACCATTTGCAAGCATTTTTCCATGTGCAAGACAAAAGATGCTTTCAGCTAACTGCATTATTACTCTCATATTATGCTCAATAACAAGGAGTGTAATTCCAAAATCTTGATTAACTTTTATTAATCTGTCTATAATTCCATTTATTAAAGTAGGATTGATACCTGCAGTCGGTTCATCCAGCAATAACATCTCAGGCTCATTCATTAATGCCATTGCTAATTCTAATAACTTCTGCTGACCAAATGATAAATCTCCCGCTCTTAGTTTTCTTTTTTGATATAAACCAACAAAATTTAATAAATTTTCAGCTTTTTCAGTAAGATTTTGTGGTATTTGGGAAAATATAGAAATTAAACTTTCATCACTCGCTTTGTGGCTGATAAGCATATTATCTACACAATTTAGTTTTCCATATATTCTTGTTTGTTGAAAAGTTCTTAACAAGCCAAGCTTAGCTATTACTGGAACTGGTAATTCGGATACTTCTTTACCATTAAATTTAATTGATCCTTGATCTATAGGATATGTTCCAACTATAGAATTAAACAATGTAGTTTTTCCAGATCCATTTGGACCAATTAAACCTACAATTTTTCCTTTTTCAACTGACATGGATATATCAACATTAGCCTTAACACCTCCAAATGACTTACTGACATTGTTTACCTCTAAAATACTCATTTAAGTGTGACCTGTGCTTTCCGATCTGCTTCATCCACAACTTCACCAAATCTTTCTGGATACTTTTCTCTCAACCAACCCATAATCCCCTCTGGGAAATAAATAACTATTACAACAATCAAAACCCCAAGAGCAACATACTGCCAACCTAAGAAGAAAGTCCAAAAACCTTCTTTAAATATATGAAATAAAGTTGCACCAATTACTGGGCCCCACAATGTTCCTTTTCCTCCAAGTATGGCCATCAAGACCATGAATACTCCCATTTCTCTTCCATCAAATGCTACATCGGTTGAGTCTATATATCCAACTAGTCCCCCCATAATACCTCCAGCTAATCCACAGAAAAACGCAGAGATCATCCAACCAATAATTTTATATTTCATTGTTTGTATACCCATTGCTTCGGCTTTATCCTCATTATCTCTTATTGCATTAAGAACTAATTTAAATCTTGTTGAGTAAATTGCTTTAACTGCAAGGAATGTGAATACCAATACTATGAAACTACAAAAATAGAAAAACTCACCTCTTGCTTCTAATCTATCAACATTAGGAAACGGTGGTGTTGTAAAACCTTGTCCAGCTCCAATTATTTCTATTCCACCAGAAATTTCTCCAGCCGCAACTCCTAAACCTAATGTGCAAATTGCAAAATAATGCCCTCTTAAACCTAAAATAGAATATCCTATAAGTCCTGCGATTATTGCTGGAACTACTGCAGCAACAGCTAAGCCAACTGCAAAACCTTGAAAAAATTGAGCAGGAGTATGAACAAAAGTTTTTTCTCCACCTCCCTCGGTCCACTCTCCTAGAGGAAAAAACATTCCTACTTGAACTGAGGCGCATAAATACATTCCCAGTCCATAAAATAAAATATTTCCAAAAGTGTTATAACCCATTTCACCACCTTGGACGTTCCAAGTGATAGCCAGAATTATTAATATACATAGAATTGATAATTGAACTTTAAAAGCTGGAAAAATAAAAGGTGCAGCAATACCAAATATTAGAATAGTTCCATATAAAATAATATTTTTATTCATTATTTTAAATATTCTCTTTTTCTTGATAGTTTAAATCTTCTGTAAACTAGTATTAAAACTAGTAATAAAAATACTGAACCAATTCTAAATTCTGTTCCTAAAATATAATCTGCAAACTCTTCAAATACCCCAAGACCCATTCCTGACATTGCAACACCAGGTAAATTTCCTAGTCCAGCAACAATTACTATCATGAAAGATCTTATTGTATACGGTAGACCCATATAAGGGTGTATCGTGAATGTAATAGAAATTAGCGCTCCAGCTACTCCACAAAGAGCAGCATTAATTCCAAAAGTTGCTGCGTAAACTTTTTCAGTATCTACACCTAATATTTTTGCGGCTCTGGCATTTTGAGCGGTTGCTCTAATAGCCCTTCCAAGCTTAGATTTTTTCATATAAATCACAAGTCCAATAGCAAAGACAATACTTATAAATGCTGAAAAAATCTTTGAATTTGGCATAAATAAAATGCTTATTCCAAACGTCGCTAAAATCGAAATGAATAAGTCTCTATCAACAACTTTGTTAATAACTAATTTGTAAATAATTACTCCAACAAAATACATTATAATTGGCGAAACAATCACTCCCCACGCGGGATGAATTCCATACAGATACATAAAGTATGCAATGTATCCTCCTAATATAACTAAATCACCTTGAGCAATATTAATAATATTCATAACTCCCCATTGAAGAGCCATTCCGTAGGCGATTAACGCAAATAAAATTCCAAGTAACAATCCATCTAGTACGGCCTGTAAAGTTAACATCGGAACTTGGAAAATTAAAAAATCCATAACTTCTAAATGCTATATAAAAAAAAGCCCCCTATTACTAGGGGGCTAATATTGTTTTTAATTATCTTTCAGACCACTTAGGAATTGGGTGAATTAATTCAGCTGATGCCCATTTTAATGGAGCTACAACTTTATTTTCACATTTTCCTGCGTCATCACACATCACTTGGAAAAGTACCATTGGTTTGTCAACGTTCTGACCACCTTCGGCAAACTTAATATTTCCATAGAATGTTTGCATATTAGTAGCTGCAAGAGCATCTCTTACTTTCTTTTGATCAAAAGTATTTGCTCTTTCAAATGCATCTTTAAATACTAACAAAGCAGCTGATGACTCTGCTGATTGGTATGGTGGATCATAACCAAATAATTTCTCAAAGTCCGCAGCATATGTCATACCGTCTTTGAAGAAATCATCTTTGTAAGTTAATGTTTTATGCCACTGAGATGCACACAAAGCATACTGTGAGTTCTTACCATGTTGCTTAGATAATTTAGCAGCATCACAGTGTGTCATTGCTAACATTGGAACATCAACTTTCATTTCAGCTATTTGTCTGATTGCAGTTAATGCACCTTTTGTATGACCTGATACAACTAATACATCTGGCTTAACAGCTTTAACTTTTGCTAAAGTTGCAGCCATATCATTTAGCTCTTTTGGTAGTTTGTCGTCAATTATGATTTTAGATCCAGTTCTTTCAGCTGCATCTAGAATACCTAATCTAACGTCCTGTGAGAATGCATCCTGCTCAAAAGCTTGTGCAATTCTTACACCTTTTCCACCATTCAATGCTACTGCTGTTTCAATTGCAACATCTAAATATAAGTTTGCTGGTGCAAGCACTGCAAATAAATATTTATAACCTTTTGTAAATAAAGATCTTGATGCACCATTAGCTTCTACCATTGGAACACCATATTTCTCAGTTACAGGTGCAATTGCTTTTGTTAAACCTGAACTATATGGCCCAAGCATAAACTCAACACCGTCTTGTGAAATTAATCTTTCTGCAAGTTGTGCTGCTCTTTTTGGATTTGACTCATCATCGTAATAGATAATATCAAACTTGTAAGTTTTTCCTCCAACTTTAACACCACCCATCTCGTTTATTCTATCAACGGCCATATTATAACCGTTTTGAGTGTGAACACCGTTAGATGAATATTTTCCAGTTAAAGAAATTGCGGCACCTAAGATAATTTTATCACCAACAACCTTTGCAAATGAAACAACTGAAGTTGAAAATAAAATTGCTATTGCAGAAACAAATGTAATTATAATGTTTTTAATTTTCATTTATCTCCTCTTATTAATTAATTAATTTAAACCTTATTAAACTAAGAAATCAGTTTTTTTTCAAGTAACAGTAGTATCGCATTAAGGGTCAATATTGTTGCATAAATGCAATTATGAGAGCTATAACAATTAAGACGCACGCAGAAATTGTGTTTATGACCTTTGCTTTTGCTTTAACCCACATAATCATTTTATTTGCTAAGACTGCATAACCAACTAAAGATAAAAAATCTAATATTACATAAGTTGTTATTAAAATTAAAAATTGTGCAACATAGTTTGAATTAAAATCAATGAATTGAGGAAAGATAAAAGGAAAGAACATCCAAGCTTTAGGACTTGTCCCCGCAACTAAAAAACCATCTTTAAAAAATGATAACGAACTTTTTTGCAAAGTTTCACCTGAGTTAATATCTTTAGGTTTAGATTTATAAATATCGAATGCCAGGTAAAGTATATAAATTACACCAAACCATTTAAAAATATTTAATAAAGTAGGATTATCAGAAATAAAGGAGCCGATTACAAAAATTACAAGACATGCTTGAATAATATTTGCGGTAACATCTCCTAATGCAGTCCAAATACAATTTCTAACACCATAATTCATGGAATATGAAATGATAACAATTCTAGGAGTTCCAGGAGTAATAAACATAAACAAAATAATTTGAAGAAAAAGGAAATAATTTAAAGGAAGCATGATGGATAGCCCTAAAAAACCGGGAGCTAAAGATGGCTAGATAGGACTATCTATTAGTGATAATATCACAGGTATATAAATTTGCATTATTTATTTATTTCAAGATTGCTGGAATTTTATGAAAAAAAGTCACAGGCCCACAACCAGAGTTAAAAATCCTGAACCAAAACCTGGTAGTCAAGACTGGGTCATTTGGGCAGCATGGGCAGATAGAATTACATTTGAAGATATAGAAAAAAAAACTGGAAAAACAGAGTCTGACGTAATCAAGATAATGAGAAGAAATTTAAAACCTTCATCTTTTAGGTTATGGAGAAAAAGAGTAAATTCACAAAGCATTAAACATAGAAAAAAGTTTGAATATTCAAGAAAACAAATAAGAGTTAAGATAAAGAAAAATGAAATTCATAACTGGTAAAATCAAAAAATATAATTATATCTAAAGTATGAAAAATATAACAATGTATTCAGGACCAATGTGTGCATTTTGCGATGCTGCAAAAAGATTATTAAAAAGAAATAATCTTGAATACAAAGTAATTGACGTATCTACAGGTCCAGAGCTTAGAGATGAAATGATTCAAAAAGCTAATGGTAGAAGAACAATTCCTCAAATTTTTTTTAACGATGAACATATTGGTGGATATCAAGAACTAAGAGACCTTGAAAAAAATGGTCAACTAGAAGCATCTTTAAAGTAAATTAATTCCAATCAATTAAACCTAATTGTTTTTTTGCTAATTCACTTAAGTCATTAACTTTGACTCTACCTTTATAATTTACTTCGTAATCTTCAGGAGCAAAATCAGGTGGACTTTTACCCTCAATAAATTTTTTGGATTGTTTTTTTATATAATCAATATTTTTTTTACAATAAGGTGTTGCTCCAACATAAATAACGTTTGAGTAATTTTTGCCTTGATGTTTTTCCTCAACTGCATGCACTACATCCGGGTGCCACCAAATAGTATCTCCAGGATTCATTTTAGGAATTGAAATTAAACCTTCTAACAGTAAACTGTGATATTTTTCATTTATCGATAAAGCTTTTCCTGCTTTTGATCCACATAATTCATTTTCAGGAACATCATCTAATAAAGCTCTTGTTAAAACGTATGACATTCCTTTTACAATAGGAATTAATTGTAAAGTTCCATCATTTGGACCTTGTTCTGTTAAGGCAGTCCATCCTTGAAATGTTCTAAATACATGTGCTACTGCAGGAGATTCAAATTCAATTGTTTCATCTCTATATTTAGCATCAAATGGATTAAAATTTTCGAAATTGTCTGAAAAAATATCATTATAAATTTTTTGATATGCTTTATCTGTCCATCTTTCAATAGATCCAGCATCACAATGTGGAGATAAACCTAAAGTATCATCCCCTGGTTCTCTTCTTCTTACTCGATCTGCATAAACAAGTTCTCTATTCGGATCAAATACATTTTTACCCTCATAATTATAATTCCAAAAATTGTTCAACCATTTTTTAACGGTTTCCATTTCTTTAGAATGTCTAATTTCTGATTGAGCTTTAGACCAATACAAACCAAAAATTTGAGGTTTTCCTGATTTTAGGTCACTAAAGTATTTGTCTATACCAATCTTTTTTTTTTGGTCTTCAAAATAATTATTTTCCAAGACATATTTATCTAAATCTTCATTTAAATCTTTCACCTTGTTTTTATCAAAAACGTTTCTAATAATAACGCACCCACGTTTGAATACTTTATCTTTTATTGTGGTTTGATCCTTAGTTGAAATATCCTCAAATTCTATTTCAGGAATAATTGTATCTTTTGACTCTTTAATTATTGTAACTTCTTTTTGAATATATTTTTCAATTTTTTTAAAATTACTAACAATGTTTTTTGATTTTTTTCTGAGCTTAATTTTTTCAGAAATAATCTTATTTTGTATTTCAATTAAATTCATTAATTGAAATCGATTATTTTGGTTTAAACACTAGGCACACTCCGTTATTACAATATCTTTTACCAGATGGCTGTGGTCCATCATCAAATATATGTCCATGGTGCCCACCACATTTTTTACAATGATATTCGGTTCTAGCATATCCAATATGATGATCAGTTTTAGTTTCAAATACATCAGGAAGAGACTCGTAAAATGAAGGCCATCCTGAACCACTTTCATACTTGGTATTAGAGTCGAATAATTTTGTTCCACAATTTGCACAATAATAGCTACCCTCTCTCTTTTCAAAATTTAATTCACTAGAGCCTGGAGCTTCAGTTGCTTCTTCAAATAAAACTTTTTTTTGTTGGTCTGATAAATTTGGGTTATTTTTTGTCATTTAAATATTTTGCACAATTTTTATGTAAACTTGCATGCAATTCAACAAGTTTTTCAAAATCTTTATTATAACCACCACCTAAAACTCCACAAATAGGAATTCTTCTTTCAAAAAAGTTTCTAATAACCATGTCGTCTCTCTTATTTATTCCTATATCAGATATTTTTAACTTGCCTAATCTATCACCTAAATGAATATCAACTCCTGCAATATAAAATACAAAATCAAATTTAAAATCGTTTAAAAAAATCAAATTTTTTTTTAAAATATCTAAGTATTGTACATCTTCCATGTCTTGTTCGAGTTCAACATCTAAATCGCTTTTTGATTTTATAGGAGGATAATTTACTTTTGAGTGCATACTAAAAGTAAAAACATTGTTTTCATTTTTAAATATTTCAGCGTTTCCATTTCCTTGGTGAACATCTAGATCAAGAATGAGAATTTTATTAGCTAATCCTCTGTTAAGAAGATATTTCGCAGCAACTGCTACATCGTTAAAAACGCAAAATCCTGCTCCCTCGTCATAAATTGCATGGTGACTCCCGCCAGCGGTATTACAAGCTATTCCATAATTAATAGCCAATTTAGAAGCTAACACAGTTCCACCTGTTGCAACTAAAGACCTTCTCACAACACTATCAATTAAAGGGAACCCTATTTTTTTAACTAACGTATTTTCTAATGTTTTATTTTTAATTTTATAAATATACTCCTCCGAGTGAACCTCTTTAAGTGTATCGATTGAGCATGGTTCAGGTTTATAAAATTTTTTAACTACTTTTTCATTTTTAAGAAAATTTGCTAGTTCGCCAAACTTTTTAATTGGAAATTTGTTATCATCACCAATCTTTGCTACATAGTCAGGATGATTTACAACTGGTAATTCCACTTTACTTTATTTCTCTTATAGGCTTACCGGCAACACAAGCTTCTAAATTTTCAATCATTTGTGTATAAAAAATAGAATAATTTTCAGCTGTTACATAACCTACGTGTGGAAGTAAAAGTGCATTAGGTACAAATCTTAATTTGTGACTAGCAGGCAAAGGCTCTTTATCATAAACATCAATTCCAGCACCAGCGATTACATTAGTTGAAAGTGCTATAATCAAATCATCTTCATTTACAATTGGGCCTCTTGAGGTATTAATCAAAAAGGCTGTTTTTTTCATTTTATCAAACTCAGCAAGTTTAAAACAATCTTTATATCTTTCTCCGCCTTGTACATGAATTGATATGAAATCAGAATTTTGGATTATATCTTCTTTGCTTGAAGGCAAAACATCAAGCTCTTTACATTTATCTAAGCTAAGATTTTCACTCCATGCCATTACTTGCATACCAAATGCTTTTCCAATTTTGGCAACTTGAGATCCAACTTTTCCTAAACCAATAAGACCAAGAATTTTTCCTTTTAATTCAACTCCTACTGTTGTTTGCCAATAGCCTTGGTACATATTATCAACTTCCACTTTAATATTTCTAGCTAGTCCTAAAATTAAGGCCCATGTTAATTCACAAGTAGGATTTGAGTTAATTTCAGTACCTGTAACAACAATTTTAGCTTTTTTAGTTGCTTCAAGATCTACTGCTTTGTTTCTCATTCCACTTGTAGAAATATATTTTAGTTTCTTCAAACTTTTAATAAGATTTGAAGTAATTGATGTTCTTTCTCTCATTATAAGTAGAGCTTCAAATTCTTTTAATTTTTCTATGGCATCGTCCTCGTTTTCAAAAGGTTCACTAAAAACCTCAATATCAAATTTTGATGAAAGATTTTTCAAATCAATAAATTCTTGAGCAACGTTTTGATAATCGTCTAAAATAGCAACTTTAAGCATTTTGAACTTTTTTATTTGAGATTGTGATACCAGCAATAATAAAAATTGCACCTAAGAAATGATAAAATAATATTTTCTCATTGAAAATTATCATAGCCATTACAGCACCTAAAATTGGCATCAAATGTAAAAAAACTCCAGATCTATTTGCACCAATTAATTTTACACCCTTTATCCAAAATAAAAACGAGATTAAACCAGGAAAAAAAACAACATAAAATAAAACTAAATAAAAAGAGGATTGTAATTTTATTGTGCTACCTAAACTATAGTCGATAAAATACATGGGAATTAAAAAAATAACTCCAAAAGTAATAACGACCTGTAATAAGGAAATTGGAGATAAATTAAACTCCTTTTTTTTTAAGAGAGTTGAATATAGTGACCAAGCAAACATAGCAATCAACGCAAAAATATCTCCCTTATTAAAAGATAAATTTAATAAATTGTTTAAGTTTGCCTTCGTTATTATAAACAAAACACCTATAAGTGAGAGGAATACACCAGTTATTTGGAAGAAATTTGTTTTCTCAATTTTAAGTAAAAATGAAAACAATATTATCATAACTGGAACTGTGGATATCATAAGTACTCCAGTTATTACTTGGGTATGCCTCAATGAATAAAAAAGGGCAGAATTAAAAACACTAACAGCCAATATCCCTAAAATTGAAAATAAGAAAATATTATCCAATATAATTTTTTTCTTACTAAGCAATTCCTTATAAGTAAATGGTAGTAGGACTATCCAGGCCAAAAACCATCTATAAAAATTTAATGATACTGGAGGTATATCAATAATACTTGCTGCTTTACCCACTATAAAATTTCCAGCCCAGAATAAACATGCTAGCACTAAGTATATAGAAGCTATATATATTGGACTAGATGTTTTCATGAAAAGAATTTAGTAAATCTGTTCTATTTTTTATAGCTTCTTTTATATTCTTTTCCTTAACATGTCCAAATCCTCTTATTTGATCAGGTATTGATGCTATTTTAACAGCTGTATCATAGTTTGATTTATTTATTTTTGATCCAATATCAACAATGGTTTGCTTATAATCTCTTATTAACTCTCTTTCTTTTTTTCTTTCATCTAAATAACCAAATGGATCAAATTTTGTACCCCTTAAAAATTTAAATTTTGAAAGCAATTTAAACACATTAAATAACCAACTACCAAATTTTATTTTTATTAATTTACCATCCACTTTGCTTTTTTTGCTGAAAATTGGTGGAGCTAAATAAAAATTATAATCAAAGTTTCCTTCAAAGTTTTTATTTATATCATCTACAAATTTTTTATTTGTCATTAATCTAGATACTTCATACTCATCCTTGTAAGCCATTAATTTAAAATAATTTTTTAAGACTGCTGATGAGAATTGACTTCCATTTCCAACATTTTTATCTATCTTTTTCGCATAACTAACCAAATCACTATATTTTTGAGCATATTTTGTGTTTTGATAGTCTTCTAAAAATTTTAATCTATTCTGATATTTGGCATCAAAACCCTCTAAGATCTCAGGTTCGTCTTTAATTATGCTATTTACTTCTTCTTTTAAATTTTTGTAGTGTCTACCAAATCTGAAGGCATCTATATTGTCTTTTACGCTTGCACCATTTAATTCAATTGCTTTTTCAATTGATGAAGCTGAAATTGGTATCAGGCCTGATTGATATGCAACCCCAACATTAAACATATTTGATAATATTGAATTTCCTAAGATCTTAGATGTAATTTTATTTGATGATATAAATTTAATATTCTCTAGTCCTACTATATTAATTAAATTATTTCGCATTTCCTCAAATGGTAAATAAAAATCTTTATCCCGTGTAAAATCTCCTGGCATTACTTCATCTGTATTAACTATTAGTTTTGAAATTTTTTTATCCAAAGTTTTTATTATTTCTAAATCATTTGAAACAAGTAAATCAAATCCCAAGAGTAAGTTTGTATCCCCGTACGATAATCTGATTGCTCCAACATCTTCTGGTTTTTCAAAAATTCTTAAGAAACTTTTTACAGCTCCACCTTTTTGTGCTAGCCCAGTCATGTCAAGAACACCAGATCCTCTGCCATCTATTTGAGCAGCTGTTGCAAGCACTGCTCCAATTGTAACAACACCAGTTCCTCCAATACCAGCAATCATTATTCCATAGGATTTATTTATTTTGGGTAGTATTGGATCCTCAATTTTTGAATTTATTTTATTTATAAGGGTTTCGTCGTAATTTTTTTTAAGTGATATATCACCCTCAAGACTTACAAAGCTAGGGCAAAACCCATCAACGCATGTATAATCTTTATTGCAAGATGATTGGTCGATTTGTCTTTTTCTTCCATACTCAGTCTCAACTGGAGCGATTGAAACACAATTAGATTGTATTCCACAATCTCCACACCCTTCACATAAATCTTTATTAATGAAAATTTTTTTCTTTGGTTCCTCTAATATACCTTTTTTTCGTCTTCTTCTTTTCTCTGCTGCACAAGTTTGATCATAAATTATTACAGTTGTTCCATTAACTTTACTTAATTCAATTTGAACATCTATAATATTTTTTCTATCATAAACTTTTGAATTCTTGGCAAAGCCTACCGTGTCACCATACTTTTGAATTTCATCTGTAATTATTGCTATTTCTTCAACTCCTTCTGCCTCAAGCTGTTTGGACATTTGAGCAACTGTTGGTAAACCATCTAATGCTTGTCCTCCAGTTAAAGCAACAGCATCATTATATAAAATCTTAAATGTCATTTTAGTTTTTGCTGCAACTGCGTGTCTAATCGAAAGTATTCCTGAATGTATATAAGTCCCATCTCCCATATTTTGAAAAACATGGTCAGTGTTACTAAAAACTGACTCTCCTACCCATGTAGCTCCTTCGGATCCCATCTGAGAAAAGCCCTCATTATCTCTTTCCATATGTTCAACAAGATAAGCACAACTAATCCCAGTTATCGCTCTACTGCCTTCTGGAATTCTAGTTGAAGTGTTGTGAGGGCAACCTGAGCAAAAATGTGGGACTCTTTTTAAGGAAATATTTGATTTTGTTGACTCAGTTAAAGATTTCAATTCTTTTGAACAATTATTCACGTCATCTGGTAATTGTAGATATTTTATTATTTCGTAGACTTTCAGCCCAATCTCTCCTGGATCTAGAGCTCCAGACGAAACAAACAGATCGTTACTATTCTCATCTTTTTTTCCAATTACTTTTACTCTTAGGTTTTTATTAAATAAGATTTCTTTTACTTGTGTCTCAATAATTGATCTTTTTTCTTCAACTACTATGATTTTATCCAAATTTTCTGCAAAATTTTCAATTACTGTTTCCTCTAATGGCCAAGGCATGGCAATTTTAAGAAATTTAATTCCTATCTTATTTGCGATTTCTTTATTTATTCCAATTTTTTCAAGTCCAAGCTTAGTATCTAAGAAAGATTTTCCTGTACTAATTATTCCAATTCTAGGTTTTTCCGAGTCAAAAATTAATTTGTTTAGATTATTAACTTTACAATAATCTTTTACGTATTTTAATTTATGATGATGTAAGCGATATTCTTTTTCTTGGGCTGTATCTTTCAATCTTATATTTAATCCATCGGATGGATAATTTTCTTCAGAAATATCTTTAAGAACAACTCTGTTTTCATCTAAATCAACTGTTGCGCCTGAACTGACATTGTCATGAACACACTTAATACCAACCCAACAACCACTTTTTCTAGATAATTCAATTCCAATTATCCCATAATCTAATATTTCTTGAACACCACTTGGATTAAAAAAAGGGATCATTGCATCGATCATCGCAAATTCACTTTGGTGGGAAGTTGTAGAAGATTCGCAGATGTGATCATCTCCCATTAGAGCTATAACACCACCAAACTTCGAGGTACCTGCTAAGTTTACATGCTTTAATGCATCCCCCGCTCTATCTACGCCTGGTCCTTTGCCATACCAAATGCCAAATACACCGTCATATTTATCTTTTTTTCTGAGATTAACCTGTTGTGTACCCCATAAGGAGGTTGCAGCTAGTTCTTCATTAATTCCAGGTTGAAAGAAAATATTATTTTCATTCAAATATTTTTTATTTTTTATTATTTGTTGATCATAACCACCAAGTGGAGAGCCCCTGTAACCAGAAATATAGCATGCGGTATTTAGATTTTTTTTTTTATCTCTTCTAGCCTGAACGATAGGAACTCTAACCAATGCTTGGGCACCAGTTAAGAATCTAGTACCTTCAATTAATTTATATTTATCCTCAAGTTTAATATCCACACTATATAACTTTACTATGCAAATCTGACTGAACTATATGGTTTTAAATCCATATTAGTATTTTCATTTGCAATCATCCCTGAAACTATTTTTCCAGATATTGCACCTAAAGTCCATCCTAAATGGTGATGACCAAATGAATAGTATACATTTTCATAATTTTTTGATGGTCCAATCACTGGTAAAAAGTCTGGTAAAGTTGGCCTAAAACCTAGCCATTCATCTTTATGTTCAGGTAAACCATCAAGCATTTCTTTCGCATTTAAAATTAAATTTTTAATTCTATTTTTTGATAGCGCATTTTCTAAACCACCAAATTCAACAGTTCCCACCACTCTTAAACCTTGATCCATTGGAGACATTCCAAAGCCTCTGTTTGAGTTCACGACTGGTCTTGAAATTAAATGATCTAAGTCTTTGAAATGAACATGATACCCTCTTTCTGTATCTAAAGGAATTTTTTCATGTAATTTGTCAGTAAGTCTTTTGGAGAAAGCCCCACAGGCTATTACTAATTTATCAAATACAAACCTTTGTGTTTCAGATCTTAATACTGGTTTACCTTCATCAAAATTAACATCTTGAATATTTAGTTTAAGAAATTTTCCACCTTTTTTTACAAAATTTTCAAATAATTTTACTAGAATTTTTTTTGGATTTCTTGCATGCCTTGCATAATCATAGAATACTCCACCAGAGTAAATAGGTTTTAGGTTTGGTTCTAGATCATGTATTTCCTTCTTATTTACAACTTTTTGTTTAACACCTAATTCATCTCTAATTTTAATTTCTAACTCTCTGCTTTTTAAATTTTTTTCATTCCAAATATAAAGTATCCCATTACTCTCTACCAAACCCTCTAAATCTATTTCGTCAAATAATTCATCATATGCAATTAATGATTGGTCTAGAATTTGATGCATATATTTTGCAGTATGCATCATTTTATCTTTTGTGCAGTTAACCATGAATCTCGAAAACCATGGAATCATTTTTGGTACATAATTCCATTTTAAAGCAAGAGGTCCTCGCGAACTCATCAACATTGCTGGTACATCAGATAAAATGTCTGGTCTGTTCAATGGAACTGATGCATATGGTGAGAAATGTCCTGCATTCCCATAAGATGCAGCATTACCAGGCTCATCCCTGTCAAAAAGTATTACCTGATATCCTTTTTTTTGAAGAAAAAGAGCATTACATACTCCTTGAATGCCTGCACCAACAATACCAATTTTAAATTTTTTATCAGACATTAATTAAATATAGATGGAGTTGATCGAAATTATATATGATATTTGATCGCGGCTGATATCAAGATAAGTAATAAGTTTAATTTGATATTATTTCCCTACTATAAATTTTACAACTCATCACAATACTTAAACCGATCATAATAGAAAGCATTGATGAGCCTCCATAAGACATAATTGGTAATGGAGCTCCTACAATTGGCAATAATCCTACAACCATAGCTATATTTACAAATACATATAAGAAAAGAGCTGTTGAAAAGCCAAAGCAATCTCTGAGTACCTTGTAAGAAACCCTTTCCATGCATACCGCCAGAACCAATAGCTATTTTAGACTGAATAATTTGATAACCTGCACCTAAAGGATCTCTTTCAGGATTAAAAAAAGTTAAAATTCTTGATTTTTGGTATGGTTTTAAAATTGAAATAATAAATGGCAAAGATACAAGAAGCAAGAGACCAGAATAAATAAAATATTTTATGTTTAAACCCGCTAACCAAATTATAGCTATTCCACTACCTGCTATTAAAATAGCAGTTCCTAAATCTGGTTGAGTGATTACTAAATAACAAGGTATCAACAAAAGTATTATTGGTTGCAGCAGATATTTATAACTTTCGATATCTGTACTTTGTATCCTATGATAATATCTAGCAAAGCAAACAATAACTGCAATTTTCATAAGTTCAGATGGTTGAAGATTGAATACGAATAAGTTAATCCAACGCTTAGAACCAGAGGCTGAAATTCCAAAAAAAATAACTAATAACAAAAGTAAAAGACCAAATAAATAAAATATATAGGCATGTCTATACCAAGTTGAAACTCTTACAAATGACAAGGCCAAGAATAACGAGAAAAATGCAATTAATCTTATTAAATGATTTTTTGTATAAAACGAAAAATCTCCACTTTCTGTTGAATAAATTGAAAAAACGCTAATAGCTCCAATTATTAAAACTAAAAAAATTAAAAAATAATCTACAGATTTTAATTTATCAACAAAAGAATAATTTGAATTTAAAGTTGAGTAGATCATTAAATAATCTTAAGCTCCTTTCTTTTGATTTCTCTATATTTATCTCTATCAATTATTTTTTTTATTAACTTGTTGGCTAAGGGTGCTGCAGCTTTACTTCCAGATCCACCATGCTCAACTAAAACACTTATTGCATATTTTGGTTTATCATAAGGAGCAAATGC
>LULE01000594.1_pt1 | contig 22402 bp, 20 predicted proteins | sample 728231 | NCBI WGS metagenome assembly LULE01 (sample SAMN03860297, study PRJNA289734) | marine metagenome | biome: seawater column; feature: ocean; material: water; isolation source: Red Sea water column Station 192 - depth 10m | place: Saudi Arabia: Red Sea | collected 2011-10-15 | depth 10 m | reverse complement strand
CGTCCACGTAGTGCCCAACGCTCGCGTTCATGCATCCGGTCTGACCCGTCTGGTTCTGCCACGTCCCCGGGGAGCATGGGGTCTGGCTGGAGGATCCGTTCACATCCACGTATTGGCCTTGAATCGCCTCGATGCAACTCGATTGCCCGGTCTGATTCTGCCAACTACCGGCGAGGCACTCAACCGGGGAGTCGGAGCCCCATAGGGGAACGTGCTGTCCGACTGGGGCTGCCTCGCATGATCCCCCTTCTACTGATCGGAACTGGCCCGAAGGGCATGGGAGGTCGAAACCTGTCTGCTCGTACGGGTTAGAGGAGTTCCTCTTGATGCCCGGCAGCCAGTAGAAGGTTGATGGGTCGAAGGAGAACGGGTCCGCGGGGACGCTTGCGTTCTGTGTGCTGGAGTAAGCCCCCGCCCCCATCAGATCTATCTCCGAACCGAACACAGGTCTGAAGTCGTTCATTTCGGGTGAGACAAGCATCCCAGCGACGCTCTCATTTGCGTTCTGAGCGTCATAGCCGTTCCAGTTGTTGCCGATCGTGGTGTTGTTTGCGGGTATCGGGTTTGATTCGTTAGAGTTGGTTCTGTGCCCGCTTATCGAGTCCGCCACGTTGGACATGATCGTCGAGTTCTCGTTGCCCCCAGTAGAGTCGTAGAGGACTATGATGTGGTTCCTGTCGTCCTCCGTCCCGAGGAGGACCGTGTTGTTAGTGACGCTGTGGTAGTCGCCCTTAGCCACTATGGCCCCATTGGCGTTCCAGAGCACGTTGTGGTGCACACTGGCGTTTCTTCCAGCGTTGGTTCCCCCGAACGGACCGTCCATCCTGATGCCGTACTTTGGCACGTCATGTATCCAGTTGTAGGCGACAGTGGCGCCCTGTTGCTCCGCCTGCATCATCTGGACGACGGTCCCGTCGGACTGGATGTATGCGGTGTCGTATATCTCGTTGAACATAATCTGCGGTGCGTTACCTATTCTGATCGTAGCCGAGGTCCCGGTCTTGTGCATCGTGTTGTTGGTGAATCGGTTGGTCGTACCGTCCATCATGATGGTAGTCATCAGGCTCTTCTGGTCGGAGCCCGACCAGTCGATGTGGTAGAAGTAGGAGTTGTTGATGGTGTTGTTCTGGGAGCTTGATGCCCCTCCATGGGCCTCGAAGGCAGCCCCGTCGGTATACAGGAAGTCGCATCTGTCTATGAGGCAGCCTATGCAGTCATCTACCCTAGATACATGCCTGTTGTCCATGTCCTCACCGGCATATCCGAGCGATCTCTTTGAGGTGCTGGGGTAGAATAGCGTGGAGTTCCTGATCTCCGAACCGTCGCAGTCATCAAGTCTGAATGTGGTGGCGAAGTAGTCGAATCCCTCGACCACCACCCCATCGTCATCCGAGCACAGGATTGCGTATGGTTGGGTCTTCATCCTGATGTTAAGGTCGTTCGGATCCCTGCCGTCCCTAGGCATGTAGTACACTGTATTCGATGGTGACTCATGGTCGAAGAACCACTCTCCTGGGACGTCCAGCAGTTCCAGTTTCTGGGTGAGGAAGTACATGTGGTGCTTGTATTTCCATCCGCTGCTGGGTACTTCCTCGAATGTGAAGGAGCCGTTGCTCGTGTTGTGAGAGGTAACATTCCTGCTCCAGGTCCTGAAGGAACCGATGTTCAGTACCGCTATCGCACCAGTGGCGTTCACCCCACTGTCGATGAGGCCATCATGACCGGTGTAGGAAGAATTGTCGTCCTCTAACTCGCCGTTCAGGTAATTAAGGCAGTAGTACTTGCTACCGCTTTGGTACTTTACCATTCCATCGATGCAAGGCGTAGTCGCGTCCGTCTCGTAGTCATCCACGTCAACGCTACCGTGCGCCCAATACTCGTCATCATTGAGAGCAGTCCCGTCAGAGAAGTTCGCGTTGGGCCACCTTGCCGGCATCTCCTCCTGGTAGTCGACGAAGAGCTGCCATGCATCCTGCGAGAGGTCCGTCTTCCAGACGGTCCCCTCCGAGGAAGAAGAGTCGTGTACGGACCAGGACCCGCCTAGGTCATCCTTCACGCTTCTGCTCCCGTCGAGAATCACTCTCTCTCCATCCGCGGCCTTCAGCCTCATTCCGGGCTCGTCCAGAGTGATGGCCTCGTGATACACCCCTTCTCTGACAATTATCGAACCCCCCTGTCCTGCAAGGTCTACTGCAACCTGGATCGAGGCCGTGGGGCAATCCGAGGTCCCAGCCCAGGAGTCGTTCCCGATTACGATGTCTGCGTAGAAAGCGCCACCGGAGTGAGTCTGGTTAGTGCAGCTGGCCCCCGAAGAAGACCCCATCTGGGAAGGCTCGTCGACCATCCAGTATTCGTTGCTCATGGAAGCCGCTACCGAAGTTAGCATCAGTATTACTAGTAATACTGCGGTGCGCTTCATCGTATGTTCCCGTAGTGGGGCGGATAAAAAGGCCTGCCCAGCGGTATTCCCATTTCCTAGGTCCATACGAATGCATTCGCGCCCCACGCCAGCCCCCCACCGAAGGCAGCCGTAACGATCAGGTCCCCACTGTTCACGAGTCCCTCGTCAACAGCCTCGCGGAGTGCTATTGGGACGCTTGCCCCCGCGGTATTCCCGTACCTCTGGAGATTGGTGAAGGTCTTGTCCATGGGCAATCCCAGATTCTCCATGCCAGCCTCGACGATTCTGAGGTTTGCCTGGTGGGGGATAATGAGGTCGACCTCCGATAGGTCCCTTCCTATCCTTTCGAGTACCCCCCTGACAGCCTGGGGGAAGGCCTCGATAGCGAATCTCCATACTGCCCTCCCATCCATCTGGAAGTACTGGTCGCCTTCATCGAATCCTGACGAGTGGAGGGGAGTCCTCACGCCTCCAGCAGGAATCTCGATCACGTTCGATCCGCTACCGTCTGACATCATCCAGCTGCCCAGCACGCCCCTTCCATCTCCTACTTCTGAAAGAACGGCCGCTCCAGCCCCGTCCCCGAAAAGCACGCAAGTCCCCCTGTCCTCCCAATTCAAGATCCTGCTGTAAACTTCCGATCCAATTACGAGGACGTTGGAGTAGTCCCTGGTTCCCGCATATCTTGATCCGACGTCCAGCGCATGTACCCAACCAGCGCATACCGCGTTGATGTCGAAGGCCGCCGCATTTTTGCAGCCAAGCTTGTGTTGGGTGATTCCTGCCGTGGAAGATAGGGGGACATCCGGGCTGCTCGTTGCGAGAATCAGCATGTCGATGTCATCCGGGGACAGGCCTGCCTCCTCGATCGCCTGCTGGCTTGCGATCACTGCCAGATCGCTCGTGCAGACTTCAGGGTCTGCTATCCTCCTCTCTTTGATTCCGGTTTTCGTGGTAATCCACTCATCGCTGGTCTCTACCAGGCCTGTCCAGTCCTCGTTCGTCATCACCTTGGAGGGGACGTGGGACCCTAGGCCCACTATTCCAGCAGGAGGCATCATGCCCGACCGACTATTGGGGAATTTCACTCTTGCTGTACTAGTTGTGTTTCACGCACACGTTCATAGCCTCCGAGAAGAATCCCAGGCTCCACATCCCGCCTTCCCTACCGACTCCACTGTCCTTCACCCCTCCGAACGGTACTCGGAGGTCCCTGTGCAGCCAGGCGTTTATCCATACCATTCCGGTCTCAATTGATTCCGAGAACCTCCTGCCCCTCTCTAGGTCGCTGGTCCAGACGCTCCCTGCGAGGCCGTAGCGAGTGCAGTTCGCTATTTCCAGAGCCTCATCATCGGTCTCGAACCTGTGAAGTGTAACCACCGGTCCGAAAATCTCCTCGGTGGAGCACCTCGAGTGCGGAGAAAGGCCCGATATTACAGTCGGGGCCATCCAATTCCCGCCATCGAAATCGGATGGAAGGCAAGGCTCCCCGCCCGTCAGTACAGTCCCGCCCTCTTCGAGCGCTATATCGACATAACCTCTGACCTTCTGGAGGTGTTCCTTCGATATCAGGGCCCCTAGTTGGGTTGATTCATCCGACGGGTCTCCGATAGAAAGGGCCTCTACGGACTCAACGAACTTCTCCTCGAATTCATCGTAAATCGAATCCTCGACGAGTATCCTGGAGCCGCACAGGCATACTTGTCCCTGATTGAGGAAACCCGACCTGACCACTCCAGCGACGGTGTCCTCCATGTCACAGTCCGCGAAGACAATGCTGGAGTTCTTCCCCCCGAGCTCGAGGCTCACCTTCTTGAACATCGGAGCGGCGAAGGAGGCCACCTTCTCTCCTGTCGAAGTCCCGCCTGTGAAAGAGACCAGGTCCACGTCTGGATGCTCGACTAGGGGCGCTCCGGCTCCGATTCCGTCACCGTGTACGAGGTTGACCACGCCCGCCGGTAGGCCGACGCTATCCACCGCTCTCATCAGGAGGTCAGCTGTCATGGGGGTCAGCTCGCTAGGCTTGCAGACCACTGTGTTACCCATGCCTATCGCGGGTGCCACCTTCCACGACAATAGGTAAAGAGGTAGGTTCCAAGGTGTTATCAGTGCTCCTACGCCCACGGGTTTGTACAGGACGTAGTTAGTGGAGTCTTCAGTATCGAATATCTCTGGCTCCTGCTCCCTGATCATGCCCGCAAAGAATCGGAAGTTAGTCACAGACCTGCTGGCATCAAGGGATCTGGCAAGTGAAATCGGCTTACCGGTGTCCCTGCTCTCAAGTAACGCTATCTCCTCGTATGAAGACTCAAGCTGGTCTGCTATCTTGTCCAGCCAATCAGCCCTGTCATCCGGACTAAGGGAACCCCATTCGGGTTGAGCCTCCCGAGCAGCCTCAACAGCCGAATCTATCGTCTCAGATCCCGATAGTGGGACCTTTCCGTATACCCTTCCTGTGGCGGGCTCCAACACATCCATCCAGTCCTGGCCAGAGTGCTCTACGAAACTGCCTCCGATGTAGTTGCTAAGGTAAACTAAATCGTGTTCATCCATCTAAAGCACCCTCGTTGGAAAATGGGTCTTGGCGAGTCATCCCCTCCGAGTAGTCCTTCCAGTCGACGGAGAAGCTGTCTCTGTTTGGATCCCACTCGTCCCAGGTTACAACCTGCTCCAACTTGTCTAGATACATTTCTGGGACGACTCGGGGAACTATGAATGCCTTCTGCCTATGGAGCGGATATGGGTTCCTGAGGGTGATTCCGAGGACTCCCAGAACTGCCCTTGCCACGTACCATGTAGCCTGAGAGTTCCAGCCATGTGCTATCTTGATCACTATCCCTAGGCCGTTCGGCCAGTCCTCGTGCTCGATAGCGAGACCGAGTAGCCCATCAGCTCCTTCCTTTGCAATCAGGCTGCCGTTGCCCGCCTTGAGGCAAGTTGAGTCGAGTCTGTTGAATCCCCCTATCAGATCGGGGTGGCGGTTCATCGCCTCCCAAATCCAGTCATCTTCCTTCTCCCTAACTATGCCTGCGAACATTATCGCTAACTCGTCTACTGTGTTGGATACGGTGGGTAGGCCGCAACCGTCCTTTGCAACCCTCTGGGGCTCCCAATCCGGAGAGTCCATGATATTTCTCAGGACATCAATGAACATGGGGAACCACGGAGAGCTAGGAAGTGTGTAGCCGGCTCTGTTAATGCCCATCCTTCTGAGCGCCTTTAGCATCGCAGCATGCTCTCCCGAGCATGTGTGGAACCACCTTCTTGGCCTTCTAACTTGTCTGCCGAACTGAATTAGGGGGACGTCCAGAGGGCACTGCATCAGTCCCCATTCGGACTCGGTAAGAAGCGACTGAGCAGTAGCAACGTGTTCAGTGTCTCCGTTATGCGAGGAGCAAGCAATAGCCTTCTGCTCCCAGGTCAGGCCATCGGCTTCCAACACGTCCGCAAACGCCTTCATCAACAGGGGTTTCATCATCGATCTCCCATATACCAGGACGTTCCCTCCAAACGAGTGGATAATCTCCGTTCCATGCGACCAGGAAATTGCCCCATGGATGGTGTTCTCGGAGACGTCTAGTCGACGGAAGTCCACCAGGGGTTCCCATTCGACGTCTCTTCCGGTGGCTATCCCATCGAACTTCTCGCCTAGCGGATTCGTGGGATATACGGACGAACCCGGCCTACCCGGAGAGACGCTTGACGGATTCGCACTCCCCTCTCCGGACATCAGATACCTCCGTTCACTCGGGGGGCGACTTTGTTCATGAACGCCGCCATGTTCCTCATCACCCTGGCGCTATCGTGGTTGAAGAAGTCGAACCAACACATTATCCGGTCGTCTGGGTGAAACCTCTCGGATATCTGCTCGCTCACGCTATCGACGCTACCTATCACTGCGTTATCCGTGGCTCGCTCTATCTTACTGGGGTCAATGGTCCCCTCCAAGGCGCTCCAGTAGGTGGAGAGTGCCGAACGTGCCTCATCCATGGCAGCGGCGTCCTGCTCCTCCTTGGACAGCCCTTCCTCATCGTTCACGAACACCATCACAGTTCTCGGCATCATCCTTCTTTCCCACTTCCCACCATCAACATGGTAACTGGAACTCATTCGTTCGTGAGTCTCCTCGATGATATTGGGAGGGGTGATACTCAGGTTGAAAACCTGGACTGGTCTGAATCTGTTCACCTTCTCTTGGAGAACGCTATCGTGACTGCCCAATACAAGATTCAGCAAATCCCTTCTCCATTCTTGCGGTATGGTCTTGATATCCTCGAACAGATACCTATTCCCCATATTTATCGAGTCAGGGAGAGAGTCAAGTTCCAGCTCAACTTGTGCCACTCTTTGGACCTCCGACCAATCATCGTCTGTCCTAAAATTGCTCCTTGTCAGAATTGTCGGTGCGACTTCGTCACTCGAAACAATTTCTCCGTTCAGGAGTCTTAGGAAAATTTCTGATGCCTCCGAAAATATCTGGCCCCTCAGCGCGGGCCACGCTACTTCCTCAAGGGCGTCCCTTGGGACAATTCCATATGGTCTTGCCATGAATTCAAATCGGCCCGCAGAGAAACCGATGTGTAGCTTTCTGACCTCATCCGGATCCATTCCATGTAGTGCAAGGAACGACCCTACCCTCTCTGCCTGGGCTATTGGTCCTCCCGAAGCTAGTATTGACATCACCGCACTACCGACTTCGATCCTTTCGGTTCGCGCGAACATCTCCCTTGCTACTTGGAAGAAGTCAGTGCATAGACCGACCTCCCCGGGATAGTGGGGGACAACAGGTTTGCTGTTCCTCTTCTGTATCTCAGTTGAAAGATGGGCCTGCGCGACCCAACCAACTCCGAACCCCAATTTGTCTGCTAGGACCACTTGGTCGAAGAAACTAGTGAACATCTCACTCTCCGAGGGAGTATACCCGGTCGTATCCGGAGTCTGGGAGATGGAGAAGAAAACGTCGAATTCCATTGAAATCCTCTCTAAATCGAGCGCATTCTACCACCATCTACGGCCAGGCTGACCCCTCTAACGCCGCTACTACTGGGTAGGCACAGCCAAGTCACAGCAGCAGCCGTCTCCATAGGGTCGATTAGACGTTGGATAGGGACGCCGCTCATCCAATCGTCTTGGACGCTCTTGACCGGCTTCCCTGTTCTGTTAGAGATGGACTCAGCAAGAGAACCCAGCCTGTCCGTATCGGTGAATCCAGGAAGAATGTTGTTTATTGTGATACAGGGGGGCAGCTCTCTTGACAAGGACTTAGCCCAGGATGCCATTGCTCCTCTCAGGGTGTTGGAGAGGCCTATGTTGTCAATCGGCTCTCTCACCGAGGTTGAGATGATATTCACAATCCTGCCCGTACCTTCTGATTCCATATCAGGAACCAGTGCCCTGGTCAATGTGTGGGAAGCGTGCAGATGTCTCCTGAAAGGGGCATCAAAGTCATCCAAATCATTCTCCAACAGTGGTCCGCCGGGAGGTCCTCCAGAATTGTTCACTAGGATGTGGATGGGGCCAATATCGCGGACCATTTCCTCCACGCCGGCAATGTCCTCAAGGTCCAACTCGATACCCTCATGCCCTTCTCCATGCATCTCCTGTATCAGTGAGTCCAGGTCCGATGAGGTCCTCGCGCAGGCGATTACTCTAGCACCACCTCTCGCGAGCATCAATGCGCAAGCCCGACCTATGCCCTTTGAGGCCCCACACACAAGAGCCGTATTTCCACTAAGAATCCCCTCTGCGAAGGGGAAGTCCGAACCTGCAAGATTGCTTTCCATCTGTTCACCTAGTCTGAGTAATGCGCATAAGTCTGGTCCCTAAGTTTTTGTCTGACCGCTTCTAGAATTTCTTCCGGTGCATTCCTGAAAGTGGGATGGTATGCCTCGCCCTGCGGCCTCCTTATTTCGTCCCAGATTCCTTGCTCATATGCAAGTAGGGCTTCTTTCATTAGGACCCCGGCAAGGACCAAGGTGTGGTAGCACAAATCCTCGTACGTCATGCCCCTCAACACTGGAAACTCCCTCCTCATTAGAAGATCCCCAGTATCAATGCCGTTGTCACAGAAATGGGTGGAGGATCCGATTGGGATGTCATGGAAAACCGACCATGCAGGAGATGCAGAGCCTCGGCAGTCTGGGAGTAGGCCAGGGTGTGAGTTGATTACTCCATCCGAAGGATAGTCCAGAATCTCTCCTCTGATTATCCTAGTCCCACCGAATACTATCAGGTCCAGATCTATTCCCTCTAGGTGTGGCATGACCTGCTCAGAATTGTGGATAGGAACGGAGACAATATCTATGCCAAACTCGTTAGCTTGCTCCTGGATTGATGGAGCTATCTGGTGGCCCTCGATACGCTTTAGGAACTTCTCCCGTTCCTCATCACCTATCTCGGAGTCTTCTTCTATAATCAATTCAGGGATGAATCCCTCGGACAGTATCTGCATGAGCATCTCTCTACCGTACGGATGCTCTTTGAGCAATAGGAATGCGAACCTCGGTTTGCCCATGTCTATGTCCCCCGCAGGGGTCATTGATACCCTTCATTTTCGGTCAAATCTGTCAAAATCGAGCATCTATGCCGAGTAAATGCATCCCCAACCTTCAAAATGGGGGTTTGGCTCGCGTGGCTCGCTATGTCAATGGTTTACAACAGCAAGATGAAGGAAGCAATAAAGGCTGGCGGATGCAACACCGCTGGAGACGCCGCTGGCGCTCTGAATGCAGCAGTAGAAGCTGCAGTTGCATCGGCAGTCGCTCGATGCGGCTCTAACGGCCGAAAGACCATCCGCTCGCACGACATCGGAAGCGGAAGCTCGGATTCGGGCATGGTCGTAGCCAGCAGGGTCAAGGAGGCCTTCAAGGCTCACGGCTGCAACACTGGCGGAGATGCAATGGGAGCAATGAACGCTCTAGCAGAGTCCGCTGTGTCAGATGCAGTTGCAAGGGCTCAGGCAAACGGCCGAAAGACCGTTCGCGCAAGCGACTTCTGAAGTCTTAGATCGGGTTTCCCGAGCTACTGCACAGCGGACGCTCTACCGGCCAATCGGTTGAGAAGTAAGCTACACAGACGAAGATCCTCACGAAAACGGACGATACGAACCGTTCAAGTCAGCCACCCACCATGGAGGGTCATGGACGTTAGGCCAATCCTCAATGCTGCCAGACTGGTCTTGATTTTCCTATTCATCCTATTCGTAGTGTTCAGTAGAACATCGATGATGAGGGATAACCCTCTGAGTGGGATTCTTGGATGAGGTGATTAGTATAAGACTAAATTTCACGATTACCTAGAAGCCCCGTGATCGGGTCAATAATCGATTTTGCTCATAGCGAGGTGGTAGCCTACCTCGGGATGACCCTCATCTTGACTGCCTTTCTGCTTGAGACCAGGGATTTCCTGAATAGCAAGTCCCCCACTTACTTGTGGATGATGGCAGGAGGTGCGGGCCTACTTGCCATTCGCGCATATCTTATCGACGAGTGGGCCTTCTTCATTCTGGAGGCAGTATGGTTCGGGGCTGCAGTAATGGGGCTCTGGGCGTTGTCTACACGAAATAGTGACGACTAATTTCACTCTACCTCGACTACTTTTGTGGGGATTCCCATTTTCGATGCTCTCTCAATTACGACCCTAGTCCATGCTAGTGGGAGATGGCATAGCTAGGATGTGAGATGCTGAGTCAAGGATTTTCTTAGTCAGAGAATTGGGCGCCTCTGCCCTGTTTCTATCAATCAAGGTTCTCTGGGGGTCATCCCACTCTTCGGAGAAGATAGCTATGGGGACCAAATTATTGTCCGACCATCTCTCTGCCATGTAGTCCACTCCGCTCGCCCCTCCGACTATGATCAGATCCGGGTATGTATTCTCAGAAATCCACTTTTCTAATACCGACTCAAAGATTTCGAAGTCGTAGAAACGACTACTTCCGACTATTGCTAAGTTTACCACAGCCCCGTCTAGGTTGAGGTCGCGCCTACCCATGGTTTCGATGATTTCCTGACCAGTGACCTCCTCCATATGTCGGCAGGGTCGCTCCCATGGATAAATGCTGCCGAGAGGCTTAGGGAATCTTACAGTTCCTACTCAGGGGGTGACTCGACTTCTGTCTCGAGGGAAAAGAACCACTTCTCTGACGTTGCCAGCACCAGTTAGCACCATCAACAATCTAGCCACTCCCAACCCCCATCCAGCATGAGGCGGTGCACCATAGCGGAAACCGTCAGTGTAGAACGTGAATTCCGAAGGGTCAAGCCCGACATCCCTGAGATTCTGTTCTAATACCTCTACCCTATGCTCTCTAGCACCTCCGCTTGTCATCTCGTCCCTTCCGTAGTTGAGGTCGAATCCCCGACTGAGCTGTCCCCCAGTGGATCCTTCTTCACCCGCCTTGTGATGGATGTAGAATGGCTTCATCGACATCGGCCAGCGTGGGATGAAGTGGAAACCAGGATACTTCTCTGCGATGATATCGCAGTGATGGCTTTCAATATCATCGCCCCAACTAATCTCGCCCCCTCCTTGCTTCACTATTTCTATTGCCTCGCAGTAAGGTATTCGAGGGAATGGTAGAGTTGGGGCCTCTACGGTTACAGGATCCTTTCCTTGGGATTCTCGATACTCGTTTACTGCATCGATTAGGCCCATGTCGTTCTCGGCAATCTTGCACCAGATATGGTTGATCATCCTCTCCTGCACCCCCATAACATCCTCATCGTCCATCCATGCGCCCTCGATATCGAACGACACAAACTCGTTCAGGTGCCTGTATGTGTCGTGCTTCTCGGCCCTGAAGGCAGCCCCAATTTCGAAAACCCTCTCAAGACCTCCAAGAACTGCTAACTGTTTGTACAACTGAGGACTCTGCGAGAGGTATGCATCAGTTTCGAAGTACTTCATTGGGAACAGATTCGTCCCTCCTTCTGCTGCGGCGGCAATTATCTTTGGAGAGTTGATTTCTTGGAATCCCTCTGAAATCAAATGCTCCCTTCCGTATTGGAGAACCTTACTCCTGAGTTGGAACATCGCGTTCACATGAGACCTTCTGAGGTCCAAGTGCCTGTTGTCTAGCCTAACATCAAGACCAACGTTAACATCGTCAGTTACCCCAACAGGGAGAGGGGTTTCTGAGACTGCCAGAATCATCCCATCCTTGACATTAACTTCGAACTCAGGCGGAGGCAGTGGATCTCCCTCGGGAACCTTCGGAGGACGCTTCTTCGCTACTTTTCCAGTTATTTGGATAGTCGACTCTCTTGTCGAGGACTGTATTGAGTCAAATAAATCATTATCCATATTATCCTTCTTCAGAAAAGCCTGGATTCTTCCGGTTCCATCACGGAGCATCAGGAAGCAAATCGCACCCCTTCCTCTGACTGTCTCAGCATAACCTGATATCGTAACATCTGAACCAACTAGGGACTCTCCTGCCGCGACGACCTGGCCTATAGTGTGCGTACGATAAGCAGTTGGCTCCCAGCTTGTACTGTCTCTCATGAAGCCACGTGCCGGACGGTCCCTTTGAAAGGTTTCAGTCAACATCTATTCTTCTTCGTCAGCAACCTTCGCTGAAATTAGCAAAAAGGCGGTGTGCCCCATTGGCTGGTCACCGGGCCTCACTCCGCCCTTGCTCGCCTTGGACCATCTCCTTTCAACTACCTCTCCGCTCCATTCCACGACGAGCCCCAATCTTTCGCACTCATTCCATGATTTCTCCAGTTGTGCGCTGGTCGGACAGTAGCAGGCCAGTCTTCCCCCAACTCGTAGGAGCTTCACCGTGTCAGCGAGTACTCCCCAAGGCTCAGCTATATCGATAATTGCTGCATCGAGTGAGGTGCAAATTTCTCCTAAACTTCCTCCGATTTGCCCTAAATCCCCTGTAACCAGGTGCCATTCTGGGAACTCTGGCAGGATTTGCTCCAAGCGGTCCATGTTTAATGCTCCAACCTCGGCATGCTCAGGACGAGACTCTACGGAAATCAAAGTCCCCGAATTCCCCATTACACTTGCTAGGTGCATTGCTAGTCCGGCTGAACCATGACCTCCTTCCAGAACCTTGGAGCCCACTCCTATCCCCATCCATGAAATCAGGAAACCTGCATCCTTCGCGCCAATGGTCTGGGCCCTTCTGGACATATTCCTCCTCGCCTCAGGGAGTCTGGGATCAACTATCGAGAGAGACTTCTGTCCGACTGCAATCCTGTCCCCAATCTCGAATCCCTCTAGTAACTTCTCAGCATCGAATCTGCCCAGGCCCTTTACTTTGATTTCCCCGGGAACTCTGTGTATGAGGTATGCTCTCCCGTCATCCTCCCTGAGTGCCAACCATTCTCCTATGCTCTCGCCCCGTTGCTTCGTGATAATGGCGACGTTTCAAGTCATTCAATCCTGCAACAGCATTCTCGCCCTAAAGGGCGAGGAGAATGATTATACTGAGTATACTGTTTCAAAATATGATGACTTCAGTGGTCAGACTACTGATTCACCCAGCCACTTGGGTGTGCGTCCTCCTGGCAATAGCCCCCTCGTCTTCAGTAATCGACCATCAAGAAGAAGAGGTTGAGAGAACGGAATTAGAACAGCAAATAGTCCCGTGGTATGCCAATAGCCCCGGGCACACCGTATTCGGCGAGTACGTGGGCGCCCATTGGTGCGGCCCTTGCATGAGTAGCGCCTCCCCCTCCTTGGATAATCTGAAGACATCCAATCCAGAGGAATTCACATTCGTATCATTCTTCGAGTCTAGCAGTGGAGGCTGGCCAAGCGACGGTCCCATAAATCGCCAAACCCACATCATGCAATCCTCGTCGGGATACCCTACTTTTTCTTTCGCAGACAGCCAGTCCGGCTCCTGCTACAAGGTCGGAGCATCTGGATCCAACTACTACGATAGCGATTTCTCAAGCGGAGGCTGCATGAGTTCCTCCTCAAATGATTTTCAACTGGAGATGTCGATGTCATTGAATTCGAGTACTGAAGAGGTAACAATAACATTGGACTCGATTTACACAGGTCCACTCACATCTTTCGAAGTCTACGTTTATGGGGCCGTGACCGAGAAGGTAGGAGCGGATTCCTATGATAACGGCGTGAGGCCGCACCATAACTGGAGAGGATGGCTACTGGATAGTGCCGATTCCGGATTCCAGCAGCTTTCGCTATCCCAGGGCGTATGGGAGTCTCACAGTTGGACTGCACCACTAAGCCTGGTTAGGGCCGGCGGGGGCTATACCCAGTGGGAGAATTTCTGGCCCGTCTTCGCACTGATGGACGGCCCACATTCGAGTTACAACCAGTTCCTGGTGGCAATAGACCCAGACATGGGTCCGATGATAGATGTAGGAATTCTTGAATTTGAGGTCCAGAATACAAACGGGGGGGTAGGATTCACTCCCGGGGACTTGCTGCAGGTTTCCGCCAGAGTCTCCAACAACGGAGTAGAGCCATACTCAGAAGGGGGCAATCTAGGGGTTTACCTGATTAGTGGTTCAGATGAGATATACCTCGGAGGCCAATCCATCGGAACTATCGGAGTCGCCGGCTCCTTCCTGCATCAGATTGACTTCGATACCTCAGAGATAGAACCTATTCCGTCCGGGGTTTCCACTTTCAGGGCTAAACTCGTGGATTTGGGAAGTGATAGGAATTCCTCCAACAATGTTGTAGATGATGTAGAGTATCACGATATGCCGCCAGTCCCATCCCCTCCCGCAGCCACAGGATCGACAACCTTCGAACGTGGCGATAGGGTCAAGTTCGAGACATCTGCCCTGGCAAACGACCTCGTGGACGACATGAACACGATGTCTCCCACAATGGAGTATTCAAAGTCCGGCTTTGGGGCATGGGAATCAACCTGGGTATCTAATCCAGAAATAGTCGGCTCCGGAGCCAATGCTGTATACGTCCACACCATTCAGACCCCTCCGAACGCCGAGACCGGGAAGTACGATACCAGGGTGATGTGGGAAGATGCTAGGGGGTTGCAGAGCGACTGGCTAGTAACCAGTGAGGCATTCGAACTGAGCAATGCACTGCCGAGGGTACTCGGAAACAACGATGCGGGATTCGTAGGGATTCCCACTGTGAAGGTCGGCGAAACAGAATCGATCTCCCTCGTAGGAATGGTCAGAGATGCCGAGACTCCACTTTCCATGCTATCGATCACTAGCGACGACCCAGAGTTCGTGGGTTGGAACGCACCTACTTCCGAGATCACAGTACTTTTCGACAGTATCGAAACCGACTCAAATGGCAATCCAATTCCCCAGGGCGTGCTCGTCTCAATCTCCGACGGGGAGGACTCAAACAACGGCATGCTCCTGTTCAACGTAATCGAGAATGGGGCTCCGCGATGGGAGCCCATCCCGACACAGACTGTATTCGAGGGGGGATATGCTAGCACTGAACTGGCTGGTTTCCTCTCGGACTTCGATGAGAATGGTGATTCAGTCCCGCCATCCGAGATATCTCTATCTCTGGTCTCAAACAGCAATGAGGACCTCATCCAAGTCTCCCTCGATGGGCAAACGGTCAGTGTTAGCACCATTGACCAGGACTCCCACGGGATTGCAGAGGTGGTAATCATGGCAGATGACGGCTCCAAAACCTCCCAGACTTCCGTGGTATTCTACGTCATTAACGTAAATGACGCACCTGAGATGGACTCCTCAATTCTCGATGGCCTCGCACTGAAGTCGGGGGAGCTAGCTTCGATAGGCATACTGCCACTAATTACTGATATCGACGATCCGGATGATGAGATATGGGTCGATGTTGACACGTCGATCCCAGGAGCGGCCCAATTCGACTACGTCAGCGGAGTGCTAAACATGCAGTGGGACCAACCCGGGACCCATTCCGTCAAGGTGACCCTCATCGATAGCCACGGAGACTGGAGCTCCACCACCTTCACTGTGACCGTCCTGGACTCGAAGCCCCTGACTTGGCACACCGATTTCGAGCACGGCGATCTGGAGGTAGAACTAGAGGGCTTTGAGATTGGCACAGACCCGACAGTGACCCTGGTGAACAACGGGGAGGTCGTGCTCGCCGAGCCAAAGGTCAGGTGGACGATTTGTAACGGAATCGTCGGGATATGCCACTCCGCCGGATCCTTCGACGGATTAGGCCCTTTCCTGGCAATTTCATCCGATGGGGGCGGCCTGTCCATCGGGGACTACCTGACCCTCTCGGTCAAGGCAATTGACAGCGATGGATGGGATAGGGAGACAGTGGAGCCACTCGACATTCTTGTCCCAACCACCATCGAAGACGATGACGCAATCGAAGCCCCCGTCCCGGAAGAAGGGAAAGAGTCGAACCAGCAATCCGGGAACGGATCAACGGACATTTCCGTAATGGATGCAATCCTGATCATTCTGATACTTCTGCTATTCATAGGAGGCGGGACAGCTGCTGGCCTGTACTTCTCCGGAGCCATAGGCAGCAGGGGGAAGCCAGCCCCAAAGACCCCCTACTCTCCTGACGCCCCCGAGGAGCAGCCCCAGGAGGACCAACCAGTGATAGACTTCGAGCAGCAAGAGGAAATTTACCCGCCCCTGCCTGAGAGCGGCCTCCCGGAAGGATGGACGATGGATCAGTGGAAGTACTACGGTGAGCAGTGGCTAGAGAGGCAGAACTAGGTAATTCCACCTCATTTCAACACAAACGCACCTTCAAGAAGGTGCTACTGGCAGGGCGTCTCCGGGGAAACACTATGGCCGAACAGGATAACTCAAACTTGGAGGATGACTCCAAGCAAAAGGATCCGCTAGAATCATGGGAAGACGGGTCGGCTTTCGGTGTCTCAGACGACAACGACCCAGTTTGCGAGACCCCAGTTGAGGATTGGATCAAGGACCTGGAGATCGAGTCCACAGAACAAGTGCCGATTCCGGACAAGCTCGTCGACCAGGTGATAGGCCAGGAAGCCGCCTCCATCGTAGTCAAGAAGGCCTCTGAGCAGAGAAGACACACTCCATGACCGAGTTCCTACCACCGGAGCAACTGGAAGACGTTCTCGTGTATCGAAATCAGGAGGACGAGAACGAGCCCAGGGTTCGCACGGTTCCGGCAGGCCGTGGGTCGAGGCTGATAGCCGAGCGCCGTGCCCATGTACGCCAACAGAGAGAGAGGACGAACAGGACTCTTCTCTTCATCGCCTTAGTGGTCGGGGCAGCACTGCTACTGGCTACCATTTCCTCGGGAGAGATCCTGACGTTCATTTTCGGATCGTTCATCCTAGTCTTCGGATACTTCTTCCTGAGAACCAGGCTCACTGCTGGGGACGAGTCCAACATCCCCAAGCTATTGGTCAAGCACGAGAGGAGCGATGAACCACCATTCGTCGATGCGACAGGAAGCCTCGCAGGAGCACTTCTTGGGGACGTTAGGCACGACCCCTTCCAGTCGGGGGCCGATCTAGCCACTCCTGCTCACGAAAGGGTCGAACCCGGTGCGGTGCACAGGGCGAACAAGGGCGTGCTTTACATCGATGAAATAAGAATGCTGAGAATGGAGGAGCAGCAGGCACTGCTGGTGGCAATGCAGGAGAGGGAACTATCCATCAGCGGTCGCTCAGAGAGGTCCTCTGGCGCACTGACAAAGTCAGAGCCCGTTCCAACCGACTTCATACTGGTCGCCGCAGGTAACCTGGACAGCATCCAGAACATGCATCCCGCACTCAGGAGCAGGATCAGGGGGTATGGATACGAGGTCTACGTCAACACCGACATGAAGGACACCGAGAGGAACCGACGTCGTCTGATTCGATTCATAGCACAAGAAGTCCGGAATGAGATGAAGAAGGACTCCGGAAAGTCAATCCCACACTTCGACAAACATGCAATCTCGCTGGTCCTGAAGGAAGCGCAGAGAAGGAGCGGTCGCAGGGGCAAACTATCCCTGAGGCTCAGGGAGCTCGGGGGTCTGGTCAGAATAGCCGGCGACTTAGCAGCCGAGGACGGCTCATCACTCACACAGTCCAAACACGTGGTTAGGGCCAGGGCAATCGCAAAGCCGCTGGAGCAACAGGTCGCAGATAGGTACCCCAACCCAGGGTAGGTCTGGCCAGGTCATAGCAACCGGAGGGCTCTCCGACCTAGCCAAGGAGAGCGTGACCAACATCAGCGCGGTAGTGAAGAAACTCACGGGGAAGGACATAAGGGACTATGACCTACATGTCCAGTTCCCCGGGACCCACAACGTGGATGGCGACAGCGCATCCATCACCATGGCGACGGCCATAATCAGCGCATTCGAGGGAGTCCCGATAGACCAGAACCTCGCGATGACCGGATCACTCACGGTTCGCGGCGAGGTCCTCCCGATCGGCGGTGTGTCCGCGAAGATAGAGGCCGCTGTCAAGTCCGGGATCAAGAGGGTGGTTATACCCAGGTCGAACATGAACGACGTCCTGATCGACGAGAAGTTCGAGTCCCAGGTCGAGATACTTGCAGTGGACTCGCTGGACGAGGTCCTCGAGCACGCTTTGGTCGGGAAGGAGGAGAAGGTCCTTGAAGTGCCAATCTCCACAGGCGCATCGGTAGTTATGCCTCCCAGCCAACGCTCCTCAATGGGTATTCTGTTCCTTGTCGTCCTCGTCGACATGCTAGGTCTGACACTGGTGATACCATTCCTTACCTACTTCGTCCAGGACCTGGCATCCGCAGAGGGAATTGTCGACACTGGATCCAGAGACTTCTGGGTTGGCATAGTCATTGCGACCTATTCCCTGGCCCAGTTCATTTCGACGCCAATCCTGGGGTCGATTTCAGATCGAATAGGCAGAAGGCCCGTTCTGATGTTCGGACTGGCTGCAAACTCCCTCTTCTTCATCATCTTCGGTTTATCTGGTAGCTTGGCCATGGCCATAATCGCCCGGTTCCTAGCTGGCGCTGGTAACGGCAACATCGCCGTCGCCAAGGCGTACATCGGGGATATCAGCGAGGATGACCAGGTGGCTGGAAGGATGGGCATGCTTGGCGCAGCCTTCGGCTTGGGCTTCATGATCGGGCCGTTCTTGGGAGGGGTATTGTCCGACCCAGCCACGGGGATAGGAGGACCTTTCGATACCCAGTTCTGGTCTGACTACCCCTACTTGCTCCCCTGCCTATTCTCGAGTGCAATGTCTGCGATAGCCCTGATGCTAGCGGCGTTCATGCTCCCAGAGAGCCTGCCCAAGGAATCGAGGTCTGAGTCGTCGAAGTCCCCGATTTCGCAACTGGGGGCCACCTTCAAGAGCATCGCTTCAGTATTGCGTCTACCAAACATATCCGCACTAGTCAATGTGAACTTCCTGTTCCTAGTCGGTTTCACAATGATGCACGGTACGTTCATCCTGTTCACTTCGATGGAACCGGAAAGCGGAGGCCTTGGTTGGAGCGAGAGAGAGAACGGCTGGGTGTTCGCATTCATCGGGCTAGTCGGAGTCGTCGTCCAGGGTGGCCTAATCCGGCCCCTAATCCGAAGGTTTAGCCTCAGGGGGTTGATGCTGGCGGGGACTGTGCTTACCGGCATCGGAATAGCAAGCATACCATACGCCTCAGCAGACATGTCCATGCTGATTTTCTGGTCATTCTGCGCGGCATTCGCGATTGGGAACGGTATCTACACCCCCACCCAGAGCTCACTTCTAACATTCGCATCCAAGGAAGGAGGCCACGAGCTCGGGACTATCATGGGAGCCCAAGAGGGGCTAGGGGCCCTGGCCCGCATAATTGGCCCACTCCTATCAGCAGTGATCTGGTCCGAAACCGTCGAGGGGTCCGGGCTATGGTCCTACCATACCTGCTTCAGGGTATCCGGACTCTTCTTCTTGGTGGCTTTACTGATGCAACTAGGTCTAAAGACCTCAGACGACGCAAAGAAAACCGCGGGAGGCACATAGATTGGCGATTCCAGCGGTCGTGGCACACGGGGGCGCCGGAGCGGGGCCGGAAAGGCTTGCGAACGTCGAGAGGGCGGTAGCCAAAGCCGCGGGGATCCTCGACTCGGGAGGATCAGCCATAGAGGCGGCAGTAGAGGCATGCGTGGTATTGGAGGATGACCCAGTATTCAACGCCGGCACGGGATCAGTATTCAGGACAGACGGGTCCGTCCACCTCGATGCATCTATCCAGACCTCCGAGGGCAAGATGGGTTTCGTAATCGCAATGCAGGACACGCCCAATCCGATCAGGGTAGCAGCGGACCTTCTGGATGAGGACATCAACGGGCTCAGTGGGGACGGGGCCCGGCTATGGGCCGACTCCAAGGGTTTCGAGAAGTCAAACGTGCAAGGCAGGCCCCCATTCGAAGGAGCCACAGACACCATCGGAGTCGTAGCCAGGGACAAATCCGGACTAATCGTTTGTGCCACGAGCACGGGAGGCACTAGCAACAGACCGCCGGGCAGAGTCGGTGACGTCCCCCTGCCTGGGTGCGGATTCTGGGTCCAGGAAGGAGTGGGCGTCGGGGCGACTGGAATCGGGGAGGCGATAACCAGGGGCATGATCAGCCTCAGAGTAGCAGATAGGATACTCGAGGGGAACGACTTGGAGGGGTCTATGATGTGGGCTCTGGACGAGTGCCTCGAGGAGGGTGCAGAGGTGGGCATCATCGCACTCGGAGCAGAGGGCACAGGGCACGGAGTCTCCAACAGCACGAACATGCCATGGTCCTCTTGGATTGCCAGGAAGTGAAACCCTCCCAATGGGATGCGCTTAAGGTGGGGCCTACGTTGGAAGGGCCGGAGATGGGACCTTGTCAGATGTCGAAACCCGGATCAAGCAGATCGCGCATGTGCTGGGCCAACTAGATGACAACCAAGTCCCTCGTAATATCCGCTCGGCCTCCAATGACGCAGTGGAAAAGTGGCTCCTCAACGCCAACAAGGACATGGACGTCAGGCTGGGGATGACCGCCTCTATTCTGGACGAGATATTCAACGACCCCAACCTCCCCGGACACTACGGCCCCCTGTGCTTGCAACTACAGACGGCACTCGAGGAGATGCTGAACGAAGTCACTCGCTCCTGAGGATTGAAGAGCAATCCCCCGCCATCGCTGTGCGTTAGAGATGCCCGACTGGACGAACCTCTCCTACGCCAATGTCGCAACGACTTCCCCCGCAGCGCATCGCGTCTCGTCGGATTGGGCCGAATCACTGGCCAGAGGGGGTGCAGCGGAGTTCGATGGCGAGGCTGAGAAGAACGGCATGATGCCCCTGAGGTTGGCCTCCTCCAGGCTGCTATCCTGCGATATTGCCGATGTATGCGTGGGATCCAGCGCCACGGAGTTGCTTTGCTCCATTGCCTGGGCGATGTCCCCGCGCGAAGGGACAAACGTGGTTTCCACGAGGTCGTCCTTCCCCTCTACAGTATACCCGTGGGCCAGGGTCGCCGATCAGAACGGGGCTGAGATCAGGCTTGCCGACCACGATGAAAACCTGTACACCGAACCTTCCGAACTCCTCTCACTTATCGATGAGAGTACCTCCGTTGTCACGGTCTCGCACGTCGAGTTCTCCAACGGGCAGAGGTATGACTTGCGGGAGATATCCGATGCGGCCCATTCCGTCGGAGCCAGGCTCGTTGTCGATGCAACCCAGTCCATGGGGATGGTCCCCATCGACGCATACGCGACTAATGCCGATGCCATAGTGTCCTCTGGCTACAAGTGGCTCAGGGGGACATACGGGGCTGCAGTCGGGTTCATCTCCCCCTCTGTGGTCAAGACTCTGATCCCCGGGCTGATGGGATTCAGGAGCAATTCGGATATCTGGGACTTGAGAGCTGATAGGCTCGAACTGCCAGAGGACGCGAGCAGGTTCGAGTTCACAACCATCCATTTCGGTGCGGCCCTAGGCCTTGCGACTGCTATCGACGAGCTTCTCGAAATGGGGATGGACGAGGTTTGGAGGCATGACCTGGAGCTCGCTGACCATCTGATCAGAGGTGCGAAGGGACTGGGCATCGAGGTAGTCTCGCCGACTTCTGAGTCAGAGAGAAGCGCCATCGTGGCCCTGAGGATACCCTCCGGTCTGAGCAGCCTAGATGTATCCAACAGGCTCCAGTCCGAATACTCGATACTCACCACAACCAGATCGGGTTTGCTGCGCGTGTCACCTCACATCGACAACGACATCTCGCAGATCGACTCTCTCGTTTCAGCGCTCGCTGACATTCTCTCATAGGTGCGGTAGGACGATCGCCCCGGCAATTGCGAACATCACCGCAGCAATGCCTCTGTCGATGATTCTCCAAGCATCAGGGCTATCCAGTACCTTGGACAGCCTCCTAGCACCGTACCCGATGGAGAAGAAGAACAGGAACGAAGCCGCAGATGCCCCGATACCAAAAGCGATCCTCTCATCCCCTGAGAAACCAGTCGAAGCGCCCCCTATCAGGAACAGTGTGTCGAAGTAGACATGCGGGTTGAGGAGGGTGAAAGCTAGAACGGCCCCCATGGCCTTAGACAGGCTCTCCGAGGCCTCTCCCTCCACGACAAAACCTTCCGGATCCATCGAAGATCTGATCCTCATTACCCCGTATCCGAAAAGGAAAGCGCCCGCACCGTAAGCGATTAGTGACTCGGCTCCCTCGAAACTCGACACTATGGCCCCGACACCTAGGATCCCAGCAGCTATCAGGACGGCATCAGCAAGCGAGCAGGCCAGGCATGTAGCGAAAACATGTGAGCGCTTCAGCCCCTGCCGCATAACGAAGATATTCTGCGGGCCTATTGCCAGAATAAGTCCCAAACTAAGGGCGAATCCCTCGAGTCCTGCAGACCCGACGCTCATACTCACGTCGACCTGCGCTCTGCTGCTTTCTTCCTAAAGCCCGTATAGCCGCACTTCCTGCACGATTTCGGTGGCTTGACCCCACCGTGAGCTCGGACGGTGGCGGAGCATTTCATGCAGATCCACTTGATCAGAAGCCTTGCTTCCGCCTCAGGGTGCCTCTGTGCCATGATGTCGCGCGACCTTCCCGACCTTCATAACCGCTTCCCAAC